>Ga0315900_10007300_pt1 | contig 14529 bp, 15 predicted proteins | sample LakEriMetagenome_FD_203521 | JGI IMG/M metagenome (GOLD analysis project Ga0315900, IMG submission 203521) | Freshwater fungal communities from buoy surface, Lake Erie, Ohio, United States - Buoy 12 MA114 | ecosystem: Environmental > Aquatic > Freshwater > Lake > Lake biofilm | place: USA: Lake...
CCGCCGCCGCCCCCACCCCCCGCCACCACGATCGCGGCGTTCGCGTTCGTCGTGACGAACGAGCCGCCGCCGCCGCCGTTGCTGCCGCCCGACTGGCCGACGAGGATCTTGAGCACGTCGCCCTCGTTCAGGGAGACAGTCGCCGCGACCACGCGGCCGGCCGCGGAGTTCGCGCCGCCGCCCGTGGCGCCGGCCGCGGTGATGCGGTACGTGCCGCTGCCCGGGACGGTCCAGAACTGGATGCCGGCGGTGACGTTGAAGTTGGCGACGCTCGAGACCCAGGGGGCGGAGCCGTAGGCGGTCAGGCACTGGGCGAGCGTGGGGCCGCTGGCGCCCGTGGCCGCGCACGGCGTGAAGGTGTGGGTCGAGTAGGCGTAACCGGCTCGGGTATCCGGCGCGGTGACGAGCGCCGCGAGGGCGACCGCCGCGAGCCCGACGAGGGCCCCGATCGCGCGCATGCGGCGGCCGGGTCTCGGGTCCGGGGCCACGCGCGGCGCGGCCCCCGCGATGGCGGGGCGGCTCGTCAACTCGGATTGGGCACGGCGGCATTCGCAGGCCGCCGTGCTCCTGCGTAGTTTGGCCGGTTTCGCACGCGGGAAACCGCCTTCGCACGGCAAGTTGCTACACCTGTTTCGGCATTGGCCGCGCCGAATCCCGCAGATGCGCGCCTGCTGTGTGCCGGCGCACAGCTCGCCGCCTCCCGGGAGCTCAGCCGAGGGTCGCCGCGAGGTGCGCGCGCACCGCGGCGCGCATCCGCTCGGGGGTCACCGATTCGGGGTGCAGGAGCGCGTGCGATCCGAGCCCGTCGAGCAGGGCCGCGTAGGTGCGGGCCCACTCGGCGGCGTCGACGGCGCGCAGCTCGCCCGCGGCGATCCCGGCGTCGACGGCCCGCTCCATCTGGCGCCGCCAGCCGGCGTAGAGGCGCCCGTGCAGTCCGGCCAGATCCGGGGTGCGGGCCGCCCGGGCGGCGAGCTCGCTCCACACGTGCTGCTCGTCGGCGCGCTCCTGGGTGTCGGGGACGGAGGCGTCGCCGATCGCAACGAGCTGCGCGCGGGCGCCGTCGGCGCCCTCGAGCTCGGCGGCCATGCGCGCCGCGAAGCGGGCCGCGAGCTCCTCCAGCGTCGCGGCCAGCACATGGTCCTTGGTCGCGAACCAGTGCGTGATCGTGCCCGTCGAGACGTCCAGCTCCGCGGCGAGGCCGCGCATCGTCGTCGCCTCGTAGCCCGCGCGGGCGATCAGGCGGATCGCGCCGTCGACGATCTCGCCGCGGCGCAGCTCGGCGACCGAGGCGCGCGCCATCAGCCCTCCACGGGCCAGGCCGCCACGGGGCCGGTGCCGCGCTTGCGCATCTCGTTGACGAGCACGACCTTCTGGATCTCGGAGGTGCCCTCCCAGATGCGGTCGACGCGCAGGTCGCGGTAGAACCGCTCGACGGCGTTCTCGCGCATGTAGCCGCGCCCGCCGAGGACCTGCACGCAGGAGTCGACGACGCGGTTGGCCATCTCCGAGGCGAACAGCTTGATCGCGGCCGCCTTGGCGTGGAGGGTCTTGGGGTCGATCCGGCCCTCGGTCACCTCCCAGGCGACCTGGTACGTCACGGCACGGGCCGCGGCGATGTCCGCGACGGCCTCGGCGAGCGGGAACGAGACGCCCTGGAAGTCGATGATCCGCTCCCCGAACTGGACGCGGTCGGTGGCGTAGGCGAAGGCGTCCTCGAGGCAGCGCTCGGCACCGCCGAGGCAGCGGGCGGCGATCATCAGCCGCTCCTCCATGAACCACTCCTTGGTCAGGTCGTAGCCCTCGCCCACCTTCCCCAGCACGTGCTCGGGCCCGAGCCGCACGTCGTGGTAGCGGAAGATCGGATGCTCGTAGACGAAGTGGTGCATGTAGCGCGGGACGCGGTGCTGCTCGACCCCGTCCGTCTCGCGGTCGATCAGGAAGGACGTCGGCCCCTCCCCGGGCACCTCGGCCACGACGATCTGGTAGTCGGCGACGTCGCCGACCGTGACGTACCACTTCTCGCCGTTCAGGACGAAGCCGTCGCCGTCGCGCACCGCGGTCGTCGCGAGCGTCGACGGATCGGAGCCCGCATCGGCCTCGGTGATCGCGTAGCAGGACCGCCGCCGCCCCTCGATCTCGGGCACGAGCCAGCGCTCGCGCTGCTCGTCGGTGCAGTAGCGCAGCACGTTGGCGGGCCGCCAGACGACGTCCCAGAGCGCGTTCGTGGAGCGCCCGAGCTGCTCCTGCGAGAGCACCTGCTCGAAGATCGTCAGGCCCTGCCCGCCCCACTCGGCGGGCATGTTGACGGCGTTCAGCCGCTCGGCGATGACGGCGGCGTAGGTCGGGGCGAGCTGCTCCGGCGTGAGGCCGTCCTGCTCGTCGCAGGTGACCTCGAGGGGCAGGAGGTGCTCGTCGCAGAAGCGCCGCGAGCGCTCCTGGATCTCCCGCTCGCGCGCGTTCAGGGACAGGTCCATGGTGGTCCTCCGGGGACGGCGCGGCTCAGACGCGGGGGAACAGGGAGCGGGAGATGATCAGGCGCATGATGTCGCTCGTGCCCTCCCAGATCTCCTCGAGCTTGGCGTCGCGCAGCCAGCGCTCCGCCGGGTACTCGCGGGAGTACGAGTAGCCGCCGAGGGTCTGGCAGCAGGCCCAGGCCGAGAACCACGCGGCCTCCGAGGCCGCGAGCTTCGCCATCGCCGCCTCGGTCGCGAACGGCTCGCCGGCGTCGGCGAGGGCCGCGGCGTGGCGGACGAGCAGCCGCGCCTGGTCCATCTTCATCTTGACGTCGACGAGGCGGAACGAGACGGCCTGGTTGACGTGGATCGGGGCGCCGAAGGTCTCGCGCTCGGTCGCGTACTCGACGGCGTAGTCGAAGGCGGCGCGGGCCATGCCGACCTCGCCCGCGGCGAGGACGACGCGCGACTCGTCGAACTTGCGCATCAGGCCCTTGAAGCCCATGCCCTCGTCGCCGACCCGGCGGTCCTCGGGCAGGAACACGTCGTTGAAGAAGATCTCGTGCGTCGGGATCGCGCGCTGGCCGAGCTTGTGCAGCTTGCTGCCGACCTCGAAGCCCGCGTCACCGTCCTCGACGACGAAGGCGGTGATGCCCTTCGAGCGCGTGCCCGGGGCCACCGTCGCGAAGACGAGGTAGTACGAGGCCGCGCCCGCGTTCGAGATCCAGGTCTTCGAGCCGTTGAGGCGGTAGCCGCCGTCGACCGGCTGGGCGTGCGTCGCGATCGCGCTCGCGTCGGAGCCGGCCTGCGGCTCGGTCGTGGCGAGCGCCCCGAGCTTCGGCTTGGGGCCGCACAGCGGGGTGATCCAGCGCTCCTTCTGCTCCTGGGTGCCGAGCTCGACGATCACGCCGCCGAAGAAGGAGGCCGACCCGATGAAGTTGCCGATCGCGGCGTCGCCGTAGGTCAGCTCCTCGTGGATCTGGATGCAGGTCGAGAGGTCGTGGATGCCGCCGCCGCCGAACTCCTCGGGCAGGTCGTAGCAGGTGAGCCCGATCTCGGCCGCCTTGTGGAACGGCTCGTACGGGGTCTCCTCCGTCTCGTCGTAGTGCGCGGCCACGGGCCGGATCTCGTTGGCCGCGAAGTCGCGGGCGAGCGCCACGAGCTCCTGCTGGATGTCGGTCGGCGTGATGGCGATGGCCACGGCTCTTCCCCTTCGTCGCACGGACGTGCGGATCGTCGCACATCCGTTATGTGAGGGCAAGGGCCGCTCAGGCGGGCGGCGGAGCGCCCGCGGGCGAGGCGCCCGGGCGGGCCGGCGGACGCAGCACGAGCGGCAGGAGGACGAGCGCCCCGACCGCGAAGACCGCGCCCGAGAGCACGTAGGCCTCGCGCACGCCGACCAGCTCGATCGCGGGTCCGGCCGAGGCCAGCCCGAGGATGAACGAGGCGGTGCCGACGAGCTCCGCCACCGCGAAGACGCGCGAGCGCAGCCGGTCGGCCACGGAGCGCTGCAGGAGCAGCTGGCGGGCGACGTTGACGCAGCCCGAGGCGGTGCCCCCGAGCACGCTGACCACGAGCACGAGGACGAACAGCGGGCTCAGGCCCATCAGCGCGATCATCACCCCGTCCACGATCATCCCGAACAGGAGCACCTTGACCTCGACGGGGCGCTCGCCCATCCAGCGGCCCGCGATCCACGAGCCGATCAGCATCCCCGCGCCCCACGTCGAGATCAGCGCCGCGAAGCCGATCGAGCCCATGTCGAAGAGCTTGGCCAGCGGCGCGTCGGCGACCATCGCCCAGCCGACGACGCTGTAGGCGACGACCTCGGCGATCACGACGAGCAGGAGCAGCCGGGAGCGCAGCACGATCCGCACGCCCTCCGTGAAGGGCACGTCGGCGGCGCGCCCCGCGCCCTCCGCGCGCCGCTCCTGGAAGCGGCCGCGCACGCTCCAGACCAGCACGGCGGAGACCAGGAAGGAGAACGCGTTGACCCCGAAGGCGAGGTTGGCGCCGACCGCGCCGACGAGGACGCCGCCGACGAGCGGCCCGACGGTGATGCCGAGGCTGAAGGCCTGCGAGACGAGGCCGTTCGCCCAGGCCAGGTCCTCGTCGCCCGCGAGGTTCGGGATCGCGGCCTGCGAGGCGGGCAGGAACGGCGCCTCGCAGATCGTCGCGAGCAGGGCGAGCGCGATCAGGAGCCACGGCTCGTCGGCGAAGACGAGCGCCAGGAAGACGAGCGCGGCGCCGAGGTCGGAGAGGATCATGATCGTCCGCCGGTCGAACGAGTCGCCGAGCCAGCCGCCGATCGGCGTCATCACGCCGAGCGTGGCGAACGTCGCGAGGAAGACCGCCGAGACCCAGACCGCCGAGCCCGTGACCTCGTAGATCTGGAAGGTCAGGGCGATCAGCGCGACCTGCGAGCCCGTCACCGAGATCGCCCGCGCCATCGCCAGCCGGCGGATGGGGGCGCGGGCGCTGGTCACGCGGTCAGGATACGGACCGGCCGGCCGCAGGCCTGCCGTACGATTCCGCCATGGCCATCGACGTGAACGAGGCGGACTTCGAGCGCGAGGTCATCCAGGCCTCCCACCAGCTGCCCGTCGTCGTCGACTTCTGGGCCGAGTGGTGCGGCCCGTGCAAGCAGCTCGCACCGATCCTCGAGGCCGCCGTGGCCAAGCGCCAGGGCGCCGTCAAGCTGGTCAAGGTCGACACGGACAAGAACCAGCAGCTGGCGATGGCCTTCCGGATCCAGGGGATCCCCGCCGTCAAGGCCTTCAGGGACGGCCAGCTCGTCAACGAGTTCACGGGCGTCCTGCCGCCGCCGCAGATCGAGCAGTTCCTCGACTCGCTCGTGCCGTCGGCGGCCGAGGAGGCCGTCGCCGCCGGCGACGAGGGCTCGCTGCGCGCGCTCCTCGCCGAGGACGACCAGAACGTCGACGCCGCCGTCGCCCTCTCGCACATCCTGCTCGCCCGCGGCGACGCCGCCGACGCGATCGCGGTGCTGACCCCCGTCAAGCACCACGCCCACGCCGACGGCCTCCTGGCCTGCGCCGAGGTGCTGCTCGACCCCGCGCTCGCCCCGGAGATCAGCGGCGCCCTCGAGCGGCTCGCCGGCGACCCCGAGGGCGCCCTGCAGGCCATGATCGACCTCCTGCCCGGCGCCACGGACGCGCGCAAGGACCTCGTGCGGCGCGTGATGGTCGGGATCTTCGCCCAGCGGCCGGTGGACGACCCGATCGTCATCACCTACCGCAAGCGGCTCGCCTCCGCGCTCTACTAGCCGGCTACGGCTCGACCGCGACGGGCATGGCGTCCGAGTCGTCCCGCTGGGCCGCTGGCCGGGGCCCGAGGCCGCGGAAGCCGATCAGGATCGCGACGATCGCGAGCGCCATCAGCCCCGCTCCGAACCAGAGCGCCACGTGGAAGCCGCGCAGCCAGGCCTCGGCCGCGAGCAGCCAGACCTGCTCGCCCGCGACCTGCCGGATCAGGTCGGCCTGCGCGCCCTCGACGAGCGGCCGCAGCCGATCGGCGTTCTCGGCGAGGCGGCCGCCGACCCGCCCCGTCTCGTCCGCCCAGCGGCTGGCCGTGACCGCCGCGGCCACCGAGCCGAGGATGGCGATGCCGAGCGCGCCGCCGACCTGGCGCGAGGCGTTCAGGACGCCCGAGCCGACGCCCGCCTTGCGCGGGTCGATCGCCCCCATCGCGGCGGCGCTCATCGCGGGCATCGCCAGCGCGAGGCCGGCGCCGAGCAGCACGTAGAAGGGCCACATCAGGTTGTAGGAGCTGTCGACGTCGGTCAGGGTCAGGCCGGCCATCGCCACGCCGGCGAGGAGCATGCCCGCGGCCATCAGCCGGGCCGACCCGAAGCGGGCGTTGAGCTTCCCCGCCATCGGCGAGACCGCGAGCACGACCAGGGTCAGGGGCAGGGTCCTGAGGCCCGCCCCGACGGCGCTGTACCCCTGGATGTTCTGCATGTAGAGGGTGATCACGTAGATCGACCCGAACAGCCCGAAGCCGACGAGGACCGCGACGATGATCGAGGTCGAGAAGACGCGGCTGCGGAAGAAGCCGAGCGGCACCATCGGCTGCTCCTGGCGCGACTCCCAGACGCAGAAGGCGGCGAGCAGGCCGAGGGCGAGCGCGATCAGGCCGAGCGCGTTCCACGAGACCCACGGGTGGTCGTTGGCCCCGATCACCCCGTAGGTGAGCAGGAACAGCCCCGCCGTCACGATCAGCGTGCCGACCACGTCGAGGCTGCGCACCGTCTCGTCGCGCGACTCGCGCACCGCGTAGAGGGCGACCGCGAACGCGATCACGGAGATCGGGACATTGATCCAGAAGACCGCGGCCCAGCCGACGCCGTCGACGAGGAGGCCGCCGACGAGGGGGCCGACGGCGAGCCCGAGGCCGCTGATGCCCGCCCACATGCCGATCGCGCCGGCGAGCCGCTCGCGCGGGAAGGTCGCGACGAGGATCGACAGGGACAGCGGGTTCATCAGCGCGGCGCCGGTGCCCTGCAGGGCGCGGGCGATGATCAGCTGCGTGTCGGTCTGCGCCAGCGCGCAGAGGACCGAGCAGACCCCGAACAGCACCACGCCGACCAGGAACATCCGCTTGCGCCCGAAGCGGTCGCCGAGCTTGCCGCCGAGCAGGATCAGCGCCGCGAACACGAGGATGTAGGCGTTGATGATCCACTGCAGCCCGCTGATCGAGGGGTCGAGGTCGCGCTGGATCGTCGGCAGGGCGACGTTCACGACGGTGTTGTCGAGCATGATCATGAACAGCGCGAAGCACATCGCGAACAGCGTCAGCCGCATGCGCCGCTCGGAGTACGGGTGCTCGGCGGGAGCCGCGCTCACGCGTCGCCGTCGTCCTGCGCCTGCTCGCGCTCGCGCCGCTTGCGGCGCTCGTTCTGCGAGGCGACGGCGATCAGGAACGTGGCGGGCAAGGCCCAGAAGAGCCCGTAGATGACGCTGCGCCCGGGCGGCTGGGCCAGCGCCGTCCAGTGCAGGAACGAGATGACGACCAGCATCACCGGATAGGCGACCGCCAGCTGGACCCCGAACTCGAGGTTCTCCCAGCGGCGGAGCAGGGAGCGCTGCGCGTCGTCCGCCATACCGGCAGGATAGGCCCTCGCCGGTGGTAGCGTTCCGATTCCGAGGGCGCCGAAGGAGCATCGATGGGCCGCACGACCTACGAGAAGATCTGGGACTCCCACGTCATCGACGGGGACCTGCTCTTCATCGACCTGCACCTGATCCACGAGGTCACGACCCCGCAGGCCTTCGAGGGCCTGCGCCTCGCCGGGCGCGGCGTGCGCCGCCCCGACCGCACCCTCGCGACCGCCGATCACAACACCCCGACGAGCCCGCTCGCCGACGGGATCGACGACCCGGTCTCGAAGCAGCAGCTCGACACCCTGACGCACAACGTCGCCGAGCACGGGCTCGTCTTCTACCCGTGGGGCCACAGGCGCCAGGGCATCGTGCACGTGATCGGCCCCGAGCTCGGCGTCACCCAGCCGGGCATGACGATCGTCTGCGGCGACTCGCACACGGCCACGCACGGCGCCTTCGGGGCGCTGGCGTTCGGCATCGGCACCTCCGAGGTCGAGCACGTCCTCGCCACGCAGACCCTGCCCCAGCAGAAGGCCAGGAAGATGCTGGCCCGCTTCGAGGGCGAGCCGGGCCGCGGCGTCGCCGCCAAGGACTACATCCTCGGCCTGATCGGCCAGATCACCGCCGCGGGCGGCGCCGGCTACGTGATCGAGTACGCCGGCCCCGCGATCGAGTCCCTCTCGATGGAGGGCCGCATGACGATCTGCAACATGTCGATCGAGGGCGGCGCGCGCGCCGGCTACGTCGCCCCGGACGACACCACCTTCGCCTACCTCGAGGGCCGCCCCGGCGTGCCCGCCGACTGGGACGCCGCCGTCGCCGAGTGGCGCGAGCTGCGCTCCGACCCCGACGCCGAGTACGACCGCGTCGAGGTCGTCGACGTCGGCTCCCTCGCGCCGCAGGTTTCGTGGGGCACGAACCCCGGGCAGGTCGCGCCGATCACGGCGTCGGTGCCGGAGCCGACCACGCCCGACGAGGAGCGCGCCCTCCAGTACATGGACCTCAAGGCCGGCACGCCGCTCCAGGACGTGAGGATCGACCGCGTCTTCCTCGGCTCCTGCACGAACAGCCGGATCGAGGACCTGCGCGCCGCCGCCCGCATCGTCGAGGGCCGCAAGGTGGCCTCCACGGTGCGCGCCATGGTCGTGCCGGGCTCGATGCAGGTCAAGGCGCAGGCCGAGCGGGAGGGCCTCGACCGGATCTTCATCGACGCGGGCTTCGACTGGCGGCCCAACGCGGGCTGCTCGATGTGCCTCGGCATGAACCCCGACATCCTGCAGCCGGGCGAGCGCTGCGCGTCCACCTCGAACCGCAACTTCGAGGGGCGCCAGGGCAAGGGCGGCCGCACGCACCTGATGAGCCCGGAGATGGCGGCCGCGGCCGCCGTCACGGGGCACCTGACCGACGTGAGGGAGTGGGACTGATGGAGCCCTTCGAGACCGTGACCGGCGCGATCGCCCCGCTCGACCGGGCGAACGTGGACACCGACCAGATCATGCCCAAGCAGTTCCTCAAGCGGATCGAGCGGACCGGCTTCGGCGAGTTCGTCTTCTGGGACTGGCGCCAGGACGAGGAGGACTTCGTCCTCGAGCGCCCCGAGTACCGGGACGCGCCGATCCTCGTCGCCGGCCCGAACTTCGGGTCGGGCTCGTCCCGCGAGCACGCCCCGTGGGGCCTGCAGGACTGGGGCTACAAGGTCGTCATCGCGCCGAGCTTCGCGGACATCTTCCGCTCGAACTGCTCGAAGATCGGCCTGCTCACCGTCGAGCTGCCCGAGGCCGAGGTGCGCGCGCTCCTCGACGCGGCGCCCTGCGAGGTCACCGTCAGCCTCGAGGACCGCACCGTGACGATGCCCGACGGCCGCAGCGTGGCGTTCCCGCTCGACGACAAGGTGCGCGAGAACCTGCTCAACGGCTGGGACGACATCGCCCTCACGCTGCTGCGCGAGGACAAGATCGCCGAGTACGAGCGCACGCGCGAGCGGCAGGGCCCGAGCACGCTGTCTCTGGGCTAGGCCCCGAACCTCAGGCCGAGTACGCCAGGTACGAGCGCTGCGTGTCGATGTGCGCGGCGACGTGCGCCGCGTCGTGCCACACGCCCCAGATGAAGCTCGACCCGCGCCGCGACAGCCACGGCAGCCCGAGGAAGTAGACCCCGGGCTCGGCCGACACGCCCCGCCGGTGGTCGGGCTTGCCCGCGTCGTCGAAGGCGTCGACCCGGAGCCAGCTGAAGTCCGTCCGGTACCCGGTCGCCCAGATGATCGTGCGCACGCCCGCCGCCGCGAGGTCGAGCTCCCGCAGGGGCTCGAGGGCGCAGGCGGGCAGGGGGCCGAGCTCGCGCTCGGCCGGGTCGGGCGGCAGGTCGAGGCCGTTGCGCTCCACGTACGCGTCGGCCAGGTCGAGCAGCGCGTGGTGCTTGGCGTCGCCGTGCTCGATCGTCGCCGCGAGGTCGTCGCCGAAGCGGACCACGCCGTCGGTGCAGTCCTGCGTGCGGCCGACGAGGACGATGCCGGACGCCGCCAGATCGCGGAAGTCGATGGTCCGGCCGCCGTCGACGCCGCTGACGGCGATCGTGACGTGCTGCGCCCCCTGGGGCGGCGTCTCGAGGTCCCACAGGCCGAGCACGCCGAGCCACCAGACGAAGTCGCGGCCGCGGTAGCGGCGCGGCGGACGGTCGTGCCGGCCGACCGACAGATGCACCTCGCGACCGGCACGGCGCAGGTCGTTGGCGATCTGGACGCCGGACGAGCCGCTGCCGACGACCAGCACCCCTCCCTCCGGCAACTCCGCCGCGTTGCGGTAGACACTGGAGTGCAGCTGCAGGACGGGGACGTCGTCGGGCACGAGCGGCGGCACCACGGGCACCTGGAACGGCCCCGTCGCGGCGATCACGAAGTCGGCGTCGATCGGGCCGGCCGTCGTCTCCGCGCGGAACCCGCGGCGGTCCGCGTGGCGCGTCACGGCGGTGACCTCGACGCCGGTGCGCAGCGGCGAGCCGAACCGCTCGGCGTACGCCGCGAGGTAGTCGGCGACCTGCTCCTTGCCGGCGAACCCGTCCGGCTCGACGTCGGCGAACTCGAGGCCCGGGAAGCGGTCGTGCCAGACCGGGCCGTTCGTGACCAGCGAGTCCCAGCGCTGCGAGCGCCAGCGCTCGGCGACGCGGCCGCGCTCGAGCACGAGGTGCGGGATCCCGCGGGCGCTGAGGTGCTCGCTGGCGGCGATGCCGGCCTGGCCGCCGCCGACCACCAGCACCTCGGTCTGCTCGGCCCCCGCACCCGCCACGGGTCAGACCACCTTGGCGGTGTCGAAGTACTCGGTGAAGCGGATGATCTTCCCGTCGCGCAGCTCGACGGCCATCACGAGCGGGAAGTCGGTGCGCGCGCCCGCGAGGTCGGTGCACTGGAAACGCCCCTCGGCGAGCGCGACGTCGCCGCTGGCCGCGAGCGTCGTCACCGGGACCTGCACCTCCGTGAGCTCGGCGAACGCATCGGCGCACGCCGCCTCGACCGCCGCCGGCCCGACGGGGAACTCGCCGAACAGCGGGCCCTCGTAGCGGCCGTCGAGGGCGAACAGCGCGGCGATCGCGGCGGCGTCCATGCGCTCCCAGCCCGCGCACAGCTCGCGCATGGCGGATTCGGCATTCATGCGGTGGAGCGTAGCGCCTAGACGTTGAAGCGCACGTTGAGGACGTCGCCGTCCTGCACGACGTAGTCCTTGCCCTCCACGCGCAGCTGGCCCAGCTTGGTCGCCTCCGCGCGCGAGCCCGCGGCGACGAGCTCGTCGGCGCCGATCACCTCGGCGCGGATGAAGCCGCGGGCGATGTCGGTGTGGATCTTGCCGGAGGCCTCGACGGCGTTCGAGCCGCGGCGCACAGTCCAGGCGGTGACGTCCTTGGGGCCGGCCGTGAAGAAGGTGATCAGGTCGAGCATCCGGAAGGCGGCCGCGGCCACGCGGGGCGCGCTCGCCTCCTCCTGCCCGATCTCGGCGAGGAAGAGCGCGCGCTCCTCGGGATCCTCGATCTCGGCGAGCTCGGCCTCGAAGCGGCCGGCGACGGCGACCACCTCGGCCTCGCCGGCGTAGGCCCGGAGCGCGGCGACGAGGTCATCGTCGCCCGACTCGGAGGTGTTGGCCACGTACAGCATCGGCTTGAGGGTGAGCAGCTCGAGCACGACCTCCGCGGGCAGCTCGCCCCGCCGCGGGAACGTGCGGGCCGTCGCGCCGCCGTCGAGGTGGGCGGCGAGCTCGCCGAGCAGGTCGGCCTCGGCCTTGGCCTCCTTCTGCCCGACCTTGACGGCCCGCTCGAGCCGCTCCAGGCGCTTGGCCACGAGGATGCCGTCCGCGAACAGGAGCTCGAGGTCGACGCCCTCGGCGTCGGCGACCGGGTCGACGCGGCCGTCGACGTGGAAGACGGTGTCGTCGTGGAACGTGCGCACGACGTGGATCAGGGCGTCCGCGGCGCGCAGCGCCTGCAGGAACTCGCCCGAGAGGCCGCCGTCGCGGCCCGCGCCGCGCTGCAGCCCGGCCACGTCGACGAGCTGGATCGAGGGCGGCACGAGCTTCTGCGAGCCCTCGACCGCGGCGAGGGCCGCGAGGCGCTCGTCGGGGACCGGCGCGATGCCCGTGTTGACCGACACCTCGGAGGCCGCGAACGGCTGCACCGTCGCGCCCGCGCCGGTCAGCGCGTTGAAGATGGTCGTCTTGCCCGAGTTGGGCAGGCCGATGATGCCGATCTCGAGGCTGGCCACGGCTCCGGACGATATCCGGGGTCGCTCAGCGGGCGCGCCGACGCGCCGGCAGGAGGCGGCGGCTGACCCGACCCGCGACCCCGCCGAGCAGGTACCCCGCGACGACGTCCGAGGGGTGGTGGACGCCGAGGTGGACGCGCGAGGCGGCCATCGCGAGCGCGGCGAGCCGCAGCGCGCCGCGGGCGCGCGGAGCGGCATCCGTGAGGACGATGGCGGCGGCCGCCGACATCGCGGCGTGCGACGACGGGAAGGACGACGTGGCCGGCGGCTCGATCGCCTGCGGCGCCTCCGCGAGCTCCGGTCGCGGGCGCTGGACCTGCGTCTTGACGGCGTAGTTGACGGCGAGCGTCCCCCACACGGCGACCGCCGTGGCCACGGCGATGCGCGGCTCGCGCCGCACGAGCGCGAGCCCCGCGCCGAGCGCGACCCAGCCGACGCCGCTGTTGCCGAGCCGTGAGTAGGCGGCCACCGCCCGGTCGAGATCGGGGCGGCGCAGCCGCGCCGCGGCGACGAGCGCCGCCTCGTCGAGCGCGGCGACGGCGCCGATCAGCGGGCTAGAAGCCGACGCGGGCCTCGCCCTTGGCGATCCGCAGGAAGCTGACCTGGTCGGCGCGCACCAGCAGCGTGCCGCCCTCGGACTCGAGCTCGACCAGCCCCGGGTCGCCCTTGTCCACGGCCTTGCGCAGCGCCTTGAGGGCCGCGTCGCCGAGCTGGGCGGACGTCGACCCGCCGCCGACGAAGCCGATCTCCACGCGCACCGAATCTGCTGCCATCGTCACACCTCTCCGGGTTGGACCAGCTCGAGGAGGACGCCGCCGGCGGCCTCCGGATGGATGAACGCGACCTGCATCCCGAACAGCCCCTGGCGGGGCTCGGGGTCGATCATCTCGACGCCGGCGGCGACCAGGCGGCGGCACTCGGCGGCGAGGTCGGCGACCTCGTAGGCCACGTGGTGCATGCCGGGGCCGCGCTTGTCGAGGAACTTGCCGACGGGCGTGTCGGGCCCCATGGGCGCGACCAGCTCGATCATCGGACCCTCGGGGGTGCGGATCGCCAGGGCGCGCGTGCCCATCTCCTCGGAGTCCTGGCCGTGGTCGACGACCGACCCGATCAGCAGGCCGTACGTCGCCGCGGCGGCCTCGAGGTCGGGCACGGCGATGCCGAGGTGGTGGATCCCGATGGCGCCCTGCACGGCGGGAAGCCTATCCGAGGCGGGTCACACCACGCGCTCGAGGCGCGGGTTCGGCAGCGGCTCGCGGCCGCGCTTGCCGCCCACCCGCCCGTCGACCATCACGACGTCGGCCGTGAAGTCGCAGGCGCCGCGGATCAGCGCGGAGCCCACGCCGTACGAGTCGACCGGCACGCCCTGCGCCTCGAACGCGCGGATCTTGTCGGCGTTGAAGCCGCCGGAGACGACGATGCGGACGCCCGTGTGGCCGGCCGCGTCGAGCGCGTTGCGGACGTTCCAGACCAACTGTGGGTTGACCCCGCGCGGGTCGAAGCGGCCCATCATGTCCCACAGCGAGCGGTCGACCATCGTGCCGGAGGTGTCGAGCCGGACGCCCCAGAGCCGATCGCCGAGGGCATCGGCGACCCGCAGCGCGGTGGCGACGCAGTCGTTGTCGAAGTCGACGAGCACGACCAGGTTCTGCCCGGGGTCGGAGCAGCGGGCGAAGGCCTCGGCCGCGGCGACCGTGTCGCCGTGGTACGCGGCGATCAGCCCGTGCGGGACGGTGCCGAGGCCGCGGTCGCCCCACCAGGCCGCCTGGGCGTCCGTCGAGACGCCGATCGCGCCGGCGATGTGGGCCGCGTAGCCGTCGCCCGTCTGCACGCGGTAGTGGTCGTGCCGCGCGGGGAAGTACATGATCGGCTTCGGCGCCGCCGCCTGCACGACCTCGCGCACGTTGGTGGCGACGAGGCTGCGGCGGGCGAGGCTGCCGAGGTAGACGGTCTCGAGGTGGCAGAAGTGCGCGTAGTCGCCCTCGATCGTGAGGACGCTCTCCCACGGCTCGATCTCGTCGCCGTCGTAGAGCGCGTGCACGACGAGGCCCTCCCAGCCGGGCTCCCAGCTGCCGTCGTCGCGCGTCAGGCCCGCGCACTCGCGCAGCACGGCGAGCGCCTCGTCGACGCCGCCGAGCACCGCGGACCGGCGCGTGAAGACCTGCACGAGCACGCGCGGGCGGTGCTCGTCGCGCTCCAGCACCCTCTGGGT
>Ga0315900_10007301_pt1 | contig 14529 bp, 13 predicted proteins | sample LakEriMetagenome_FD_203521 | JGI IMG/M metagenome (GOLD analysis project Ga0315900, IMG submission 203521) | Freshwater fungal communities from buoy surface, Lake Erie, Ohio, United States - Buoy 12 MA114 | ecosystem: Environmental > Aquatic > Freshwater > Lake > Lake biofilm | place: USA: Lake...
CAGCACGTTGTGTACGTGTCACCTTTGCAGTTGCACTACGTAGTGATGGACCAACTTCATCAACTTCAACCTCAAATACTGTGCGCTTTTCGCCTTCTTTAGTTTCATATGAACGCTGCTTTAGACGACCTGAGAGAATTACGCGCATTCCTTTTGTCAGTGACTCTGCAACATTTTCTGCTGCTTGACGCCAGATCTGACATTGTAAAAAGAGACTCTCGCCATCTTTCCACTCATTGGTTTGCTTATCTAAGTAACGAGGTGTTGAGGCAACACGAAATTTCGCTACGGCCGCACCTGATGGTGTGAAACGTAACTCCGGATCATCGACAAGGTTGCCGATCATTGTGATTGTTGTATCTCCTGCTGCCATTTCTTTTCCTCTTTCTCTACGTATCTACTCTGGGGTCCGTGCTAAACGGATACTCGTTAAAGTATCGGATTACTCCGATAATTTACTCTGGACGAATAACCTTTGTGCGTAAGACTGACTCATTCAAATTGAGTTGGCGATCCAACTCTTTGATGGCAGCTGGTTCGCAGTGCATATCTACGACTGCGTAAATACCTTCGGCTTTTTTCAGGATTTCAAATGACATACGACGTCGGCCCCAAACATCGAGCTTGTCGACGCGGCCTCCGCTGTCTTTGATGATCTTGAGATAAGTCTCAAGGCTTGGTGTGACTGTGCGTTCTTCAAGTTCTGGATCAAGAATGACCATTAATTCATAGTGACGCATGCGTTAACCCGACCTCCTCTGGACTAAGACGGCCACAGTATTTCTGTGACAGGAGGGTTAGTGCTTTGTTGCAGGCTAAGAGTAACTGCTGAGAGGGGTAAGTAAAAATCACGCTCAAAACTGTGCGTGAAAGCGCTGGCGACTTACTTCTTTGGAGTCTGAACTCCGCCAGATGTCATAACGATTGGATCGAGGCCGCCGATATTAGATGGTGCTGGAAAATCCATTACTGGTTCGCCTTTGAGTGCGCCTTTCATAAATGCAGTCCAAATGCGCGCTGGGAAAGATCCACCGGTAACGGATGTCAATCCACCAATACCGTTAAGTGTTTGTGTTGCATCATCTCTAAAGAATGAGACAGCTGCTGCAAGCTGTGGTGTGTAACCACTAAACCAAGCAGATGCATTTGATTGTGATGTTCCGGTTTTTCCTGCAGCTGGTCGACCGAGTGCAAGTGCAGCGGCGCCTGTTCCGCCATTGACAACTGATTTGAGTGCATACGTTAGATCAGCCATAACTTCTTTTGAGAATACTTCTTCCGTTTGTGGCTTGCCTTCATAGAGCACGCCTTTATTAGAACCAATAACACTTGTCACTAAATAAGGTTTTGATTTAATTCCTTGTGCTGCAAATGTTGCGTATGCATTAGTGACATCGATAACGCGCGGGCTGGCAGGTCCAAGTGCTACAGATGGTGTTGGCATCATTGCAACACTCTCTGGAATTCCTGCACGACGTGCAGCGCTTACAACATTTTCCAAACCAGCTTTTTGTCCTAGTGGAACGTAGACAGTGTTGATGGAGTGCTTTGTAGCAAATAACAAATCTACTTGGCCCCAACCTTCGTTGCCGTAATTACCAACTTCATAAGGTTTGCCTAGATCATCAAATGTTTGTGGTGAATCACCATTCCACATTGATGTCAGCGGAATTCCTGCCTCTAGCGCTGCAATAAGTGCAAATGGTTTAAATGTTGATCCGGCGAGCGCAATTGCTTGTGTTGCATCATTGAGTTGGCGCTTTAAGTAATCAGCACCACCATACATTGCAACTATTTCGCCAGTACCAGGTCGAATTGCAGCTAGTGCAATATGAAGATTTTCTGGAACTTTTGTTGGTGTTAATTTGTTAATGGCATCAACAGCTGCGGTCTGTGCTCGTTGATCAATAGTTGTTTTGATTGTGAGTCCACCGACTTGCAATTGCTCTTCGGTAAATCCAAGAGACTTCAACTCTTTTGAAACTGCTTCGATGATGTGACCCTTTGGACCACTGAGCGATCCTGATGTCACACGCGGTGCAATAGTTGGAAACTTAATCTTTGCGGCATCCTCTGGTGTCAGCGTCTTTGCTTCAACCATGCCTTTTAATACGTAATCAAATCGGGCGGTCAGACGATCTTCATTCTCTTTTGAGTATGAAGGATCATAAAAACCAGGCGAGCGCAAAATACAAGAGATCACAATTGCTTGAGCATTTGTGAGTTGATCAACGTTGCGATTGAAGTACTGCTGTGAAGCGGTTTGAACACCGTATGAACCGCGACCAAAGTAAATAGTGTTGAGATAACTCTCGAAAATCTGATCCTTGGATAGTTGATTCTCTAATTTAATTGCGATTACCAGCTCTTTGATTTTTCGCTGGATAGTCCGTTCGGGGGTTAGAAAAGCAGTCTTTGCATATTGCTGCGTGATGGTCGAGCCACCCTGCAGTGATCCGCCTCGTAAATTGTTTATGACAGCGCGCGCAATACCCGTGATGCTAAATGCTCGGTTTGAATAAAAGCTGCGATCTTCAGCCGCTAGAACAGCGTTGCGGACATTCATTGGAATCTTTGCAAGCGGAACAATCTGTCGGTTTTCAGAACCTACGCGACCTATTTCTTCGCCATTTGAATATTGAATGATTGTTGATTGGCTATTAACGAATGCGTTTGCATCTGGAATCGATACCGTGAAATAGGCAAAGGCGAAGAGCGTTGTGCCGGCGATAAAACCAAATCCGCCTACAAAAATCGCTGCTCTAATCAGTAATTTGCGCACGGCGACAGATTACCCCTTTACCCAATCTTCATCTTCAAGCGTGCGTACACGCCGAGGTGGTTTGCGTTCTATTCCATCTCCTAGAACAAAAGATGCGGACAAATGATTCCAGGAACAGTCGCGGCAGACTTCAACGATATACACACGAAATTCACCGAATTCACTCTCCATCTCTGAAAGTTCATCTGGAGTTTTAATTCGACCTGAATACTGACCAAGTTGGTCACCAAAGGCGTAACGCAATTCAACGAGTGATGTCTTTTTGCAGACAGGGCAGTTGCGATCAACTCTTTCGCCATGAAACTTTGCAGCTCTCATGAGATACGGATCTGCATCGCACGCATCGACAACACCGCGAAACAACTTCATAAGCGTTGCGCGCTTATCAAGTGAGTAGTCGATATAGGAGCGTTGCGACTTCATAATAGGCAAGAATAATCCTTGTTCGCTAACTACGCTTGCCCTATGAATTTCTGGGAACTTTTACGCCACCCCAGACTCTCGCGATTACTAGGGGTGCGTTGGAGCGGTCAGGTAACTGATGGTCTCTTTCAAAGCGCACTGGCTTCATTTGTTTTGTTTTCACCAGAACGCCAGGCTGATGCATTAAGTGCGGCAGTTGCGTTTGCAGTTGTTCTCTTGCCATATTCGTTGGTTGGACCATTCGTTGGAACAATTTTAGATCGAGTTTCAAGGCAACGTGCACTGCTCTTTGCAAATGCGGCTCGTGGAATAAATTTATTAGTTGTTGCTTGGCTGGTTTTTTCAGGACAAACCGGAATCGAATTAACTGTCTTTGTTCTTATTGCATTTGGTATCAACCGTTTAATTCTTGCCGGACTCTCTGCTGGGTTGCCGCTAGTAATCGAATCCAAATCACTCATAAGCGCCAACGCACTCGCTGTCACAGGTGGTTCAGTATTAGTTGTTCTCGGTGGCGGCCTAGGTGTTGCAATTCGAAACTTATTTGATTCTTTAGCTGTTGCAGATCACGCAGATGCAATGCTGGTTTTGATCGCATCTGGTGGTTATCTCACAGCATCACTTATGGCGTTGCGTTTAGGACGTAAAGAAATTGGTCCACTTCCGCATGAAGTTAAGGAAGCAAGCATTAAAGAAGGTTTGATTGAAATGCGCGAAGGTTTTGCTTTTTTGCGCACACATCAAGATGCAATTCGCGGAATTCTTGCAACCGCTGTGCAACGTGGTGGCATTACAGCTCTGACATTGACTGCTCTTTTACTGCAGCGAAATACCTTTAATTCACCGGATAATCCTGAAGATGGATTAAGAGGTTTTGGAATTGTTTTAGCAATTGCAGGAATCGGAATCACACTTGGTGCGCTGACCGCACCATATGGTGTTGCTCGCTTTGGTCGCCACCGTTGGATTAAGTGGTCGATGCTCTTGAGTGCATTTGGTCCGCTGATACTTGTTGTTTCTCAAACTGAAGTAGCCCTTGCACTTACTGGTTTCTTCGTGGCGTTATGTGGTCAGAATGTGAAAGTTACAAATGATGCACTGGTGCAATCCAAGATCGATGATTATTACCGTGGTCGCGTATTTGCCGTCTATGACGTATTAGTAAATGGCGCAATTGTCAGCGGCGGTTTAATTGCAGCGCTGTTGCTTCCAACAAGTGGTGTGACACCGTGGGTTCCAGCACTTGTGAGTGCAATGTACTTATTGGTTGCGCTTCGATTGCTGCGTCCAAAAAAGTTTTATCTCAAGGCTTAGATTTCCACCAAGCCAGTAACTCTTGTGTGGCTGCTTCCTCGCCAATTGGTCCTCGCTCTAAACGAATCTCCATTAAGAAATCCAGCGCACGACCGACATCTGCAGATGGCTTGATACCTAATATCTGCATTATCTGTGCGCCATCTAGATCCGGGCGGATCTTTGATAACTCTTCTTGTTCCATCAGTACTGCGATTCTGTTTTCTAAACTGTCATACGTTGCAGCAAGACGTTGAGCTTTCTTTGCATTACGAGTAGTGCAATCTGCGCGAGTTAAAACATGTAAATGTGTAAGTAATTCACCTGAATCACGCACATAGCGGCGAACAGCAGAATCACTCCATTCTCCATCTCCATAGCCATGAAAACGAAGGTGAAGCGCGATCAAGGTTTCAACAGCTTCGATTGTGTGATTATCAAAGTGCAGTGCTTTAAGGCGCGAGACAGCAAGACGTGCACCAACTATTTCGTGATGGTGAAATGAAACTCCGCCGCCATCAATGAGTGCGCGAGTCTTTGGTTTTCCAATATCGTGCAATAAAGCGGCAAGGCGAATAACAAGGTTCGGGCCATCTAAACGATGTTCTAGTGCAATTGCTTGCTCAAGGACCGTTAACGAGTGTTCGTATACATCTTTATGGTGATGGTGTTCATCGATTTCTAATTGAAGTTTTGGAATCTCAGGCAGAACAATTGCTGCAAGGCCTGTTTCTACAAGAATCGTAATTCCGGCGCGCGGATTCTTTGACATCAGAGTCTTTGTTAATTCATCGCGAACTCGCTCTGCGGAAATAATTGAGATGCGTTCTGTCATCGACTTCATTGCAGACAAGACATCCGGTGCAATCTCAAAATCGAGTTGACTTGCAAAACGCGCCGCACGCATCATGCGAAGCGGGTCATCAGAAAATGATTGCTCTGCGCCACTTGGTGTTCGCAATAATTTTTTGCCTAAATCGATAAGGCCTAAAAATGGATCGATAAACTCTGGTGTCTCAGTTGTAAGTTCGAGCGCCATTGCATTGATTGTGAAGTCGCGACGAGATAAGTCACCATGAATATCTTTGCCGTATTGAACTTCTGGCTTTCGACTCTGTGGATCATATGTTTCGCTGCGATACGTTGTTACTTCAACAGTTGTGTCGCCACGTTTACCTGCAACAGTTCCAAATTCAATTCCAGTTTCCCAGATATTTTCTGCCCACTTAGAGAGAATCTTTTTAGTTTCTTGTGGTTGCGCATTAGTTGTGAAATCTAAATCATTTCCAAGTCGACCAAGAATTGCATCGCGTACAGGTCCGCCAACTAAGGCCAGTGTGAAACCTTCTGCTTTAAAGGCAGCAGCGAGTGAGCTAGCTAGAGGTGCGCGTTCAATGAGTGAACGAATAGCCAGTTCTCCTGCGGCGCCTAGTGCTGTACTCACAATAAGTAAGGTTAGAGCAGTAGCCTTGCTCCATGATCCCGGCACCTAGTGCGGGCAGCGAAGGTACGAAGAAAAAGCGGAAGCGCAGACGCCCCGCCAATCGCGCCCCACAAACTTCAACTTCTGGCACCACCCCCACACCAAGTAAAAAAGCTGCGCGCCCATACGCCAAGCGCGTCGACGAGGTAAGTGCTGGCGGACTCGTTATTGATAAGAGTGGTGTGCATGGTTTGTTAATTGGTCGACGCGATCAAAAAGATCCAACAGGTACAAAACTCTTATGGTCACTTCCAAAGGGACATATAGAAGAAGGTGAAACACCGGAGCAGGCTGCGATTCGTGAAGTTGCTGAAGAAACTGGCATTACTTCAGAAATTACACAATCACTAGGTGTTATTGATTTTTGGTTTATGGCTGGCGGAAAACGAATTCATAAAACTGTTCACCACTTTATATTTAAAGAAAGCGGTGGGTTACTTGCACCGCAAGAGAGTGAAGTCGATGAGGTCGGCTGGTTTCCACTTGCAGACATAGTTGGATTGCTCGCATATCCAGACGAGAAAAAACTGATTGCAAAGAATTCAGAGCTGTTGACATGAAAAAAATAATTCTATTCTTGCTCATTGGAATCTTTATTCTTCCAGCGCCAGCACAAGCACAATCTCTTGAAGTCCAAATAACAGATACTGTGCACAGAAATTTTGATGGCACCTTTAGAACTAATGATCTAGCTAAAGAGATTGCTGTTGGTGGGCGATTATGGAATCTCATCTTTTTAACTGACTCGACCCCACGAATATGGGTTATTGATACTGCTCTTGTTGAAGAAATCGTTGCAATGACAGAACCATATGAGTTGCGCGATGGCACAGAATTTGAACCATCTACCGATGCCGTTAATTTCATTTCTCAATTAAAGAATGTCGCCAGGAACGCACAAGTCGTCGCACTTCCCTTTGGTAATCCAGATCCCAAATTAGCAAGGCTGCTTGCGCCAAATGAACTTAAGTATTATTACAAAGCTGGTCAAGATCGTTTAGCAACAATCCTTGGGCGAGAAGTACGTAGCGAACCATTAGCCGCATGGAGTAAAGGGCGAACCGTATTTCCTCAGAATTTGCGGGATCAATACTCAGATAATCGGAAAACTCTCTCTGCATTAGCAACAGTTGTGGATCCAGCAGAGTTAGCTGATATTCGCGCACAGTTGGGACGGTTCTTATCGCCTTCTTTGAGTCAATCTGATCAAGCTTACTTTTCTTTTAACGCACGACAAGAAGTAAGTAAATACAAAGAGCGCTTGAAAATCTTTGCTGGTAAGTATCAATTAACCTCTGCAAAGTCGGAGTTGCCCATCACTTTAGCCAACGGATTTGCCACACCCATTGAAATAAATTTGAAGTTATCTGCAGGCTCATCGCGTATCAGTATTGAAAATGTAGAGAACATTGTCCTTCAACCTAATTCAAAGACTCAGATATCTGTACCCATAGAAGTATTTGCACCTGGCCAAACCTTTATAAATGCTGAATTTGTAAATAAAGATGGACGCGTTATTGGTGACTCAGTTGCGTTTTCACTCAACCTGACGGTCATTGATTCTCGAGTTGCTTGGTTTACTACAGGAGCCGCAGTACTTTTGTTCCTGGCCGCAGTTACCCAGAGTGTGCGACGAGTGCGGAGGGCGCGTAAGTGAAACAACACGAACTCTTCCGTGCATCTAGCGTGATGGCTGTTGGAACAATTCTTTCTCGCATCACCGGTTTTATCGGAGGCGTTATTGTCATTGCGACTCTTGGAACCGCTCTGCTTGCGGATGCATTCAATGTTGCAAACACCATGCCTAATATTTTGTATAACTTGTTAGTTGGTGGCGCGCTCACTGCAATTTTTATTCCACAACTTGTGCGTGCATTTGATGATGCCGATGGTGGGCACTTATTTGCATCTCGGCTTGTCACAACTATTAGTGGAATCCTCTTAGCTCTGGTTGCTGTTGGAGTTATCTTTGCGCCGCAACTTGTTTACATATATGCACCAAGTTTTTCTACGCCTGGTTTTGAAACTGAACGTGAAATTGCAATTGCTCTTACTCGTTATTGCTTGCCTCAAATTTTCTTCTTAGGTCTATTCACCATGCTCGGACAAGTTGCTAATGCGCGTGGTTCTTTTGCTCCACTGATGTGGGCGCCTATTGCAAATAACCTCGTAATCATCGTTGTCTTCTCGGCCTTTTTGATCAAGTGGCCAAGTGTGAGTGTTGATTCAATTACATCTACTCAACTTCAGATTCTTGGTTGGGGATCTACTTTCGCAATCGTTGTTCAAGCCCTCATTCTTGTACCTGTTGTAAAAAGATCTGGGATAAAGATCCGTCCAAAGTGGGGATTCCAAGGTTTGGGTAAATCTTTCTCACTCGCTGGATGGACTCTGGTTTATGTACTTATTTCACAAATCGGTTATTTGATTACAGTAAATGTGGCAACAACTGCAGCAGTTGATAGTGCAAAAGCTGGAATAACTACTGGTGTTGGGTTAACTCCCTTTAAGAATGCTTATTTGATTATGTTGTTACCGTACTCAATTGTCACCGTTTCTATCATCACAGCTTTGTTGCCACACATGTCGAAGTTAGCCATTAACAAAAAAGTTGATGATGTAAAAGATCAAATATTGCGTGCAATTAAAACTGTGGGTGTTCTAACAATTCCTAGCTCTGTGGCATTTTTGTTATTCGGCCCACTTATCACTGAAGTTCTATTCTTTGGAATTAGCAAGGAAGATGGAATATACGTTGGCTATGTTTTGTCGGCCTTAAGCCTTGGTTTAGTGGCATTTTCAATTAACTTAGTGCTGGTTCGCGGGTTTAACGCTTTTGAAGATACTCGCACACAAGTGTGGTCGATTTTAATTATTAATCTTATTTCCGTTGGGCTCTCATATTTATTTTTAGCAGTTCTACCGAGCGATTGGGTAACCGTTGGATTAGGTATTGCCTTCTCTGTAAGTTATTTGGTTGGCCTATTTATAACGCTGCGTTTATTGAAAAAGCACACAGGGACAATTCATGTTCGTGAATTCCTTAGTCAACATGGACGACTTTTGTTAGCCGCACTAATTGCAATGTTGCCACTCTTTGCTATCTCGCAATACTTTGGTTGGGTTGGCTCGGATCAATCTTCTCTCATTCGAGCTAGTGAACTTCTCTTTGTAATTGTTGCTGGCGCCCTTGGTTATTTCTTTGCTGCAAAGGCTTTGCGAATAACTGAAGTGAGCGGAATTACTGCGCTGATTCTGCGCCGTAACAAGGCTCCGGAATAAACAGGCTTAAACTGAGGTTATGGTGAATACATGAGCGAAAAAATCCACGAAGTTGTCATTGTTGGTTCTGGCCCAGCAGGTTATACGGCTGCAATTTATGCTGCGCGTGCACAACTTGAACCAGTAATTTACGAAGGTTCCGTTACTGCCGGTGGCGCACTCATGAACACAACAGAAGTAGAAAACTTTCCTGGATTTACTGATGGCATCATGGGTCCAGATTTAATGGATTCAATGCGCAAACAAGCCGCACGTTTTGGCTCGCAATTAATTACTGATGACATTGTTGAGATGGATCTAAAGGGTCCTGTTAAAACACTCAAAGATGGTTCAGGAAACGTTCTTAAATCAAAATCTGTAATCCTTGCAATGGGCTCTGCTTATCGCGAAATCGGTTTAGAGAATGAAAAACGTTTATCTGGTCGCGGTGTTTCATGGTGTGCAACCTGTGATGGCTTCTTCTTTCGTGATCAAGAGATTGCAGTTGTTGGTGGCGGAGACTCTGCTGTCGAAGAAGCAACATTTCTTACAAAGTTTGCTAGCAAAGTAACGCTTATTCACCGTCGTGATTCACTACGCGCTTCAAAGATTATGGCTGATCGCGCAAAAGCTAATCCAAAAATCGAATTCTTATGGAACACAGAAGTCACAGATGTTTTGGGTGATGCCAAGATGGAAGCGCTGCAATTAAAGAACACACTTACTGGCGCCGTAACAAAGCGCGAATTCGGTGCACTATTTGTTGCAATCGGACATATCCCGCGCAGTGAGTTAATTACTACTCAGGTTGATTTAGACGCAGAAGGATATGTAAAGGTCGAAGGTCGTTCGACAAAGACCAATATCGAAGGTGTTTTTGCATGCGGAGATCTTGTCGATCACACGTATCGCCAAGCAATTACAGCCGCTGGCTCAGGATGTCAGGCTGCTCTCGATGCTGAAAAATTTCTTTCACACTAGTAAAGTTACGTAAATAATCCACTTAAGGGGAAGCCATGAGCGCAGCAATATCAGTCACAGCAGCAACATTCGATGAAGTCGTACTAAAGAGCAGTACACCTGTTTTAGTTGATTTCTGGGCAGAATGGTGTGGACCTTGCCGCGCAGTTTCACCAATCCTTGATGAGATCGCAAAAGAGCATGGCGATAAGTTAAAAATTGTAAAGCTCAATACAGATGAAGAGTCTGCGATCGCAATTAAGTACGGCGTGACATCAATTCCGATGTTAAATGTCTACGTCAATGGCGAAGTTGTTAAGACAATCATTGGTGCAAAGCCAAAGCCAGCACTACTTAAAGAACTCGAAAGCTTTATTTAATTAATTATGAAAGAGCTCTCTGAAGAAGAGATCCGCTCTTTTCAACAATCGCGCGGGTTAACTGTTACAGGCATCATCAATGATGTCACTGCTCGTGCGCTCGAAGAAGCTCGGTGGAAATTAGGGGATCGCTCTCTATATTTACAAGAGCCGCCATTGATGCGCGGTGATGATGTTGCGGCGCTGCAATCACGATTAACTGAGATGGGTTTTGATTGCGGAAGAGTCGACGGAATTTACGGCGAACTAACAGCCAAGGCTGTTAAAGAGTTTCAAAAGTCTGCCGGTATTTCAGTAGATGGAAAGTGTGGACCCGCCACAGTTATTGCGTTGATTCGTTTAACAAAAATAGTTTCTGGTGGCGCTCCGTCACAGTTGCGTGAAAACGCATCACAGAAAAATCGCGGTCCAGCTCTTGCTAATAAAGTAATTGTGATTGACCCAAGTTTGGGTGGTAAAGAGCAAGGCAATGTCGCTAACCAAATTATTGAATCTGAAATTGTTTATGACATTGCTCAACGCGTTGAAGGACGTTTGCTCGCACTTGGTGCTAGCGTTTTTCTTACTCGTGGTGCAAATAATTCTCCTACTGAAGCAGAGCGAATTGCATTTTCAAATAAACAAGAAGCAGATCTCATGATTTCACTTCACGTAGATTCGCATCCAAATCCCGAAGCCCGCGGCGTTGCAACGTATTTTTATGGCAGCGATGCGCACGGAATTCACTCAATTGTTGGTGAAAGATTTGCCTCCCTTGTTCAGCGCGAAATTTGTGCGCGCACCGATTTACTCAATTGCCGCACACATGCAATGAGTTGGGATTTATTGCGTTTAACAAAAGCTCCAGCCGTTCGTATTGATCTTGGTTATGCCACCAATTCATCAGATGCCAGCCGATTGGCCCGCCCTGATTTTCGTGACGTGATTGCAGAGTCTTTACTTATTGCAATCCAACGCCTTTATTTAGCTACTGAAGATGACGCAAAAACCGGCACCCTTCGCATCTCTGACTTACGTAGCGCAGGTCTTCGCCGCTGACGACAAAACCGCCATGTGTGGGATGATTGGCGGATGAGCGAAATCTCAACACGTCACCAAACTGGTGCTCCGCAAAATCTCGAGGAGCGTTTTGCTGCTCGCGCTGCGGGTATGCAACCAAGTGAGATTCGCGCGCTCTTTGCTGTCGCATCACGACCAGAGATTGTTTCCTTAGCTGGTGGAATGCCTAATCTTTCTGCGCTGCCAATGAAGATGATGGCAAGTGTTGTTAATGAATTGATTTTAACTAACGGCACAGAGGCCCTTCAGTACGGAAGCGGACAGGGTCATCCAAAACTTCGTGAACAGATTTGCGAAGTGATGGCACTCGAAGGAATTCGTGCCCATCCTGAAGATGTTGTTGTCACAACTGGCTCGCAACAAGCACTCGATTTAATCTCTCGAATCTTTATTGATCCGGGCGATGTTGTATTGGTAGAAGCACCTTCATACGTTGGCGCACTCGGAACCTTTCATCAATATCAGGCATCTGTTGTGCACGTTGCTATGGATGACGATGGATTGATTCCTGAAGCGCTGCGTGATGCAATTAAGACAACTCGCGCTGCTGGTCACAAAATTAAGTTCTTGTATTTGATTCCTAATTATCAAAATCCGACTGGTGTTTTGTTGCCAGCTGATCGCCGCACAGAAATTCTAGATATTTGCCGCACAGAAGGAATCTTTGTTGTTGAAGATAATCCATATGGATTGCTCGGTTTTGATCGTCCAAGCCCGAACGCGATGCGCGTAGAAGATAGTGAAAACGTTATTTACTTAGGATCATTTTCAAAGACCATTGCTTCAGGCTTGCGCGTGGGTTGGGCGCTTGTTCCTCCATCACTTAAGGATAAGTTAGTTATTGCAAGTGAGTCTTCTATTTTGTGTCCCTCTAACTTTTCTCAAATGACAATCTCTAATTACTTAGCCGATCAACCATGGCGCGATCAAATCGCATCTTTCTGCGACCTGTATAAAGTGCGCCGCGATGCAATGTTGCAAGCACTCGAAGAGCACTTTCCAGCTTCTGCTACATGGACAAAGCCTGGTGGTGGATTTTATGTCTGGGTTAACTTGCCACCTGAAATTGATACGAAGTTACTTGTTCCAAAAGCGATTGTTGCCAAGGTTGCCTACGTTCCAGGAACTGCGTTTTATGCAGATGGTCTCGGTTCGTGGCAGTTGCGTTTATCTTTCTGCCACCCAACACCTGAGCGTATTCATCAAGGTGTTGCAGCACTCGGCGGTGTCATTAAGCAAGAGATCGAACGCCGCAGCGGCAATAAATTAGACTAACCCTTTATTTTCTTAATAATTCGCGCAAGATCTGCATAACCCGAAAACTCAATTGAAATCTCGCCCTTTGTCTTTCCGCCTTTAATCTTCACGCGGGTATCTAGGTGATCACCCAATTGCTCTGCAATCTCATTTACTTCTGGTGAAGTTCCACCTGATTTCTTCTTTGCTTTGCTCGCACTCTTTGGAGATGTTGCAGCGATGATTTCTTCAACCGCGCGAACACTTAAGCCTTCGGCGACGATGCGCTTAGCTAATTGATCAATTTGGGTTTCATTGCTTAATCCAAGCAAAGCGCGTGCATGTCCAGCGCTAATGACGCCAGATGCGACTCTGCTCTGAACACTTGCTGGCAAGTTAAGTAAACGCATTGTGTTTGAAATAAGTGGGCGAGAACGACCAAGTTTGTGTGCAAGTTCGTCGTGAGTGCAATTAAAGTCTTGTAGCAATTGTGTGTAAGCCGCAGCTTCTTCGAGTGGATTAAGTTGGCTGCGATGGATATTTTCAATCAGCGCTTCGCGTAGTAATTCGTTATCTGGAGTTTGGCGAATAATTACAGGAATGCTTCGAAGTCCCGCTAATTTTGCTGCGCGGAAACGGCGTTCTCCCATAATTAATTCATAGCGACCTACAGAAGTTTGTCGTACAACTGGTGGTTGCAGAATTCCTATTTCTTTAATGGATGCAACGAGTTCTGCCATTGCTTCTTCATTAAAAACCGTGCGTGGTTGTTTTGGGTTTGGCGAGATCGAATCAATAGAAACTTCGTTCTGTTGTGCAACTTCATTGCCGCCAACAGTAAGTGAAGTTGGAATCAATGCATCTAAGTTTGTACCTAATCCCCCGCGCTTTGCACTCATGCAATCTCACCGCTTTGTTTTAACTTGTAATTAATGCTGACAACATTTGAATCAAAAGCTTTTCCGCGATCTGCAACTTCGCGTGCAACTTGCATGTAAGCGAGTGCACCGGGAGATGTTGGGTCATAGGTCATCACTGTCTGTCCATAGGAAGGTGCTTCGGATACGCGCACAGCACGTGGAATTGGAATATCAATTAACTCATTTGGAAAGTGTGAGCGAACACTTGCTGCAACATCATTTGCAAGACGTGTGCGACTATCAAACATTGTTAAGAGAATTGTTGAGAGTTCTAATGTTGAATTCAAACGTTTTTTAACAACGTTATAAGTTTCTAATAATTGTGTTAGCCCTTCGAGTGCGTAGTACTCACATTGAATTGGAATCATTAATTCTTTTGCAGCAGCAAATGCGTTAACAGTTAATAGACCAAGACTTGGTGGGCAATCAATAAAGATATAGTCATACGGATTGCCTTCTTTAATCTTTATATTTACTAACTCATCGATTGCTTCTTTTAATCGCAATTCGCGTGCAACCATTGAAACTAAATTAATTTCTGCTTGTGCCAATCCTGTATTTGATGAGATGCAATCAAGGGAAGGAAAGCCAGCTACTTTTTGAACAACGGAGGCAACATCAGTTGTGCCCATTAATACTTCATAAATTCCAGCGTTATCACGGTGTTCAACACCGAGTGCTGTAGATGCGTTTCCTTGTGGATCTAAATCAATGACAAGAACGCGCAATCCG
>Ga0315900_10007302_pt1 | contig 14529 bp, 12 predicted proteins | sample LakEriMetagenome_FD_203521 | JGI IMG/M metagenome (GOLD analysis project Ga0315900, IMG submission 203521) | Freshwater fungal communities from buoy surface, Lake Erie, Ohio, United States - Buoy 12 MA114 | ecosystem: Environmental > Aquatic > Freshwater > Lake > Lake biofilm | place: USA: Lake...
AAAGTATTGCTCCCTTGGGCAGATTACCGACGCACTGTTTGAGGTAGGAGGGCAGTACAGGAGGAATATGTAATCCTGGCGACCGGGCCGAAAGCAACGGGGTTCTGCTTGGGTTTGCTCAGCTGATTCATCTGGCTGGAGATGCCGTTTTTTTCGGGCGCCATTTCCGGCTTTCGCTCCTCGTACCACCGGCAGTCTGGTCAGGCTTTTTCATCATCGGCTGCCCATCCGCCGGTGGCACTCAGACAAGCCGCTCAATCCGGGGCGCGGCATACCGCCTGCCCGCAACAGGTTAATCATCCTGTCATTGTCCGTTCATTATCAGTAATTTGAATTGGTAAAGGCGGATGTAAACGACAGCCGCATTTTTCAGAAAGAGGATTCGGTTTTTAATAACAACCTGAAAGTCAGACTCAGGCCTGGCCGATCAGCTCGTTTGTGTACAAAGTCTGCCGGAGGATATTCTCATCTTCCAGCTTGTTTTCGACGAGCCAGTTCAGGAAAGAAATTACCCGCTCATGCTTCATGGAGCCACAGTTTGACCTGTCCCCAAAATGAGCGGAAGTTAGGGCGAGTGATTTCTTCAGGTCAATGTTTTTTAAGTCATTTTCGCTCAGGTATTTTTTCAGGATTTCAGTCGCTTCAACAGGTTTTTCTTTTGCATACAGGAATCCGGCCTTGCTTGCCTCAGCAAAATTCAGGTAGTCGGATTTTTTGGCAGATAAGTTTTGTTTTTTGGTGAGTACCACCGGTGAATAACCATAGGGAATTCCGAAGTCTGACATTTTAAATTTATGGAGCAGTACTCCTCTTGATTCGGCATCAATTCCTTCCCAGTTGTCGAAAATCCAGGTGGCATCTCCTTTGCCTTCCAGAATGGTGCTCCATATTCCGAGCTTTTCCGGGTAAATCAGTTTAATGTTTCCTGTACCTCCGTCATTGATTACCATTTGCTTTACAATTTGGTCTTCGTAGCGGGCTTTGTATGAGGCGTATGTACGATCATCCAGCTTTCCCGGGGAGTCAATACCCGAATTCCCAAGGGTTACCACGCAGCTGAGATCTTCCTGAAGGATGGCAAAAATAGCTATGGCTTCTACGATGTTCTCCTTGTTGTTAAGGCTTATTACGGTTTCAAAAGGCGCTATGGCAAAATCAGCTAAATCCAGTTCCAGTTTTTTACCCGGTGTCATCTGGTAGTTGTCTTCGAGGGGGTTCAGGATTTCAAGGCTGATGTTTTTCTGCTCATAAAATCCCAGGTCTCTGGCTACGAAAAAACCAATGTGGTTTATGTTGGGTGTCCAGTCTAATGCCAGTGTCAGTTTAATCATGTTTTTAGTTGAGTAAATATTTTCATCCTGCCCGAACACTGCGGGCAATTACAGCGTAAAAGTATCCTGTTCACGAATGTGACCTTGCCAGCTTGCGGAAAATTCATACGGCTCTGTTTGTAATTTTGAGCCAATTTTCCTGTTTCCCCCACTGGGCGCAAAAACTGTTTCGGCAGCTGTTCTCCGGCTGAGTCTGACACCGTTGATTCCATGTCCCGGTTTTTTTGAGTTTGCCTTGTTTTCAGAAGGTGATTTCCGGGATTTTCTTTATGGCCCTATTCAGCCGAACGGACCTCAATTCTGGAAAGCCCTTTCATATTCCGGGAGCCGCCTTTAATGTCAGCGGCAGACAGCATCAGAATCCGGTTTTCCATATCCTTCAGGGGAATTCCATCGATTTCCGTTACGATCCAGAGCTGGTTGCCGGTTTCCGTATTGTAGATTTCATTGAAGGAAAAGACCGTTCTGTAATCATCCGAAGAGATGAAAAGGAAGTAGAATTGTCCGAGGGATCTGGAATTATCATAACTGAATTTTACGCTGTCCAGAAGGTTTTTGAGCAGCACGGCTTTTACGGATTTTGCTTTTTCCGTTTTACGGGGAGAGCAGCTGGTGTTCACATCATTCAGCTGTATCGATGGGTACTTTGAAATGTCATCCAGCGAAAATTTTCTTTCCTGCTTCACCTTTCCGCCAATGATAAGCTGATCGCTTGCAAGTTGTTTTGTTTGCGCAAGGGTATTTCCGACAAGGAGTATGGTCAGAACGAAAAATAGTTTTTGCATGCTTGAAGGATTTTAATTCTTTGAATCTTAGGAACGGATTGTTAGTGTTCTTTATCTTTTATGGCGTATTGACAGATGCTGAATGCGCCTTTTTACTGAAATTCGGCAGCGTCAGCATCATTTCGAAAATAAATGCCTGCTTTCCTCCTGAACCGGCGTTCGGAATTTTGTAGCCGGCAATGAATACCTGATGGCCGCAACGGTACTGAAGTGCGGGAATGAAGTCTGCCAGATTGTGCGTTCCGGAGTACCAGTCGGCTATGAAGGACCAGTTTTTATACACCTGCTGTTCTATACCACCGATAAAGCAGAAAGGTGTAAGATTCTGTTTGATGACCGGATTAAGCCCTTCTGCAGGAATGTTACGATAACCGAAATTGTGATGAGAACCATAACTCAGTCCACCTGTCAGCCGGGTGTTCAATACCGGAACTCTCAAGCTGATATGAGAATAAACCCATCCCCCGATGTCGTCTTTTTGCAGTGAAAACAGCATGTTGCCACCGATGGTCCATCTTGCATCAAGTTCTTTGTTCTCGCCCAGATTCAGATACTTCTTTAATCCAAAGCCTAATGCAAGCCGGCTGTTGTCCAGATTGTTGAGGTTGTTAAGCGTTGAAGTTAATTCAGCATTATGGCCGATGCCATAGCAAAGGATGTTAAAGCTGTTCCACTTCCTTGGGTTACCTTCGGTGTAAAACTGACTTTCATGGGTGATTTCAAATTCGCCTTCCGGGGCAACATCGGCGGAAGGGATGCCCACTATCAAAGATTGAGTATAGCTTAAAGAGCTTAAAAAACAAAAGGAAATGATTAAAATGATTTTCGGCATTGCGTGTTTTTTGAAATATGCACCGCAATATTTGCGCCGGAACTTTTTCAATGGATTGGAAAAATTTCATGCATTCCGATGGTACCAAAACGGGAATGTTCATCAAAAAAAACAAGCCAGTCAATGCCGGTACCCACCTGTCTTTTTTGAATCTTAAGCTATAAAATTTTTGCAGCAGATGCCTGCTGTTTTCTTTTCATCAGAATTGTATAGAGTCCGAAGCTGACCAGAAATCCGCTGAACCAGGAAAGTGAAAAGAGAAATTCCAGCGCCGGAACCCAGTAGCCAATCAGGGCAGCCAGAATGCCTGCAAACATTGCCAGCATGGCACTCCTGTTTATGCCGCTGCCGCCAAAACTGAATTCGCCATTCGGATTGAAAAGCGCAACCACCGAAAGTTCTTTTTTCCGAACGATGAAATAGTCGCAGAGAAGAATGCCAAGAACCGGCCCGAGCAGCCCGGAAACAAAAAGCAGCACACCGCTGATTTCATCCAGCAGCCACCAGGGGCAGGTGATGATGCCGATGATGCCGGCCATCACTCCGCCTGTTCTGAAACTTATTTTACCGGGTGCCAGGTTGGAAATGGCATAAGCCGGAGCAATGATGTTGGCAGCGATGTTGGTGCTTAGGGTGGCAATCAACATCGAAAGCTGGGCAAAAACCACCACCCAGGGATTCGAAAAGCGCGATACCAGATTCACCGGATCCCAGGGCGCATCTTCGGCTACCAGCACATCCGGAAAGGCAAGGAGGGAAGCAAAGGTGACAAATATTCCGGTGAAGGAATAGAAAAGCATGGTGCCGGGCAGACCCATAAACTGACCCGCAATCTGGTCGCCCTGTGATTTTGCAAAGCGGGTAATATCGGAAATGCTGATGGACATGGTAGCCCAGAATCCTACCATGGCTGTAAACCAGAGTATGTAGGACCAGATCATGCTGCCTGTTTCGCTTTCCCGGGAAATGCCTACCGCGGTAGATGCACCTGCTTCAGAACGGAATTTTACCTTCAGGCTCTCATCGTTTGGCCGGGGATTTTCAAGAAGCATTTCAGCCGGAAGTGCCTTCCAGTCATCTGCGGATTTCTCGTCTGAGGAAAAGGAAAACTCAGTGGCCCTGGGCAATCCATTTTGCCCTTTCAGCAAATTGAATCGCAGCCAGGATTTGCCGGCGGAATCAAAGGCCAGCACGGTTTTTTGCTGCAGCTGTTTGCCGCATTCCAGTACCGGCGCAATGCCGCCGCCCTGACGGTAGCCCCAGCCGATCAGGAGCAGGCCAATGAGAATCAGTATCGGAGCAGACCAGTCTTCCAGCTTGCGGATGCTTTCGGTTCCGTTCCATACAAAATACATATTGATGAGCCAGAATACCCCGAAACAAACGAACTTCAGCAATTCCTGCGGACCGCTGCTGCCGGTGTGCACATTGATGATGGATAAAATGGCCAGTCCGCCTACCCAGGTTTGTATGCCGAACCAGCCGCAGGCTACCAGTCCGCGAACCATGGAAACCAGATGTATGCCTTTTATGCCAAACGCACTTCGCCCGATGACCGGAAAGGGAAGTCCGTATTTTACACCGGCATGGCCGTTAAGCACCATGGGCAGGGTTATGACCAGATTGGCAAGACCGATGATCAGAAGTGAGGCCGTCCAGCTCAGGCCGGAGCGGATCATGTAGGAAGCCAGCAAGTAGGTGGGAATGCAGACGGCCATTCCGATCCAAAGGGCTGCCAGGTTCCATTTATTCCAGCTCCGTTTTTCAGGAGGAAGCGGAGCCAGGTCCGGACTGTAAAGAGGCGATTCTTCAATGTTCATGGCAGACTGATTTTTGCCCGAACATAAAAAAGATTCAGGATAATTCTACCAGAGGCTCATCTGGCCGTCGTCGCCCTGTTCTTTTTCAACCTCAGGAGCAGACTGCTCCGGCATCAAAACCACCGAAACCACCATGAGATTAGTAAGCCGGTTGCCCATTGCTTTCCAGCCTTTCACATCCACCACTACATCCAGGTCGGAGACCATTTTAGTGGCCGGACTTTTCTTGTCTTTTTTGATTTCAAGTTCCACCTGCGGTCTTGCCTGCGTGGTGGCGAGCCATAGTTTTGAGTTTTTGCTTTCGGAGATGAAGGTGTAACGCTTATCCAGGGTCTGATTTTCAATCCGGAAGCGCTTCACCAGCGTGTTGCCTGAGTCTCCTTCTGTATGAATGGCTGAAATAACCAGCTCCGGCTCGAACTTCTGAATGCTCAGAATCTGTTCTGGCTCGTAGCGGTTGCTCAGTTCAAATCCGGTGAGCTCGTAACTGCCGTCTTTGTACAGCACCAGGATGCGGTCGGAGCCTTCAAAGTTGCCCAGTTTGAGGCCGTTTGAATCGGTGTTGAGACGGCCTATGCTGGCATCGTACCAGATGTCGATGCCGCCCAGTGTACTTACTCCCTGTGATTTGAGGGTTATTTTCCGCACCGGATATTTGGTGAGAATGTTGCCCTGACTTTCCCTTCCTTTGATGGTAAGCTCTGCAAAATTGAAATCAATGCCATTGCTCCGGGCCCTGGTGCCGGGCGTGTAAAGGGCGAATATAACTTCAGCCTCGCCGTTGGGATTGGCAGAGAAATAGGTAATTTTAGAACCTTTGGCCCCTTTGCTGAGGTCGTATTCCTTATCGCGGGTAATACCAAGTACTGAGAATCGTTTGGCATAGGTGTTGCCGCTCGGCGGATCGAGGTAGCATACATTGTACACCATGCGCTCGTTGTTTTTGCGGAAGATGCCGGCGTGGATGATGTCTTTCCCTACAAAAACCTTTTCGCCGATTTTAACCACCTTCATCTTCCCGTTGCGGAAAAAGACAATCACATCATCCAGATCCGAACAGTCGCAGATGAACTCGTCTTTTTTGATTCCGTATCCGATAAATCCTTCTGTCCGGTTGATGTAGAGTTTTTCATTGTTCGCTACAACGGCCTGAGCCTGAATTACATCAAAGGCCCTGATTTCAGTTTTTCTTTCCCGCCCTTTTCCGTACTTTTTCTGCAGGCTCTGATACCAGCGGATGGTGTACTGTTTCAAATGAGCCAGATTGTTTTCCACTTCTTCCAGCTCTGCCTGCAGGTCGCGCATCAGTTCTTCGGCCTTGAAACCGTCGTATTTCGAAATGCGCTTGATTTTGATTTCGGTAAGCCGGACGATGTCGTCGCGGGTGATTTCGCGGTAGAACTGCGGCTTATAGGGTTCCAGCCCTTTGTCGATGGTGGAAATTACCTCCTCCCAGCTTTCGCATTCTTCAATGTCCCTGTAAATGCGGTTTTCAATGAAGATCTTTTCGAGTGAGGAGAAGAGGATTTTCTCCATCAGCTCCGCCTTGCGGATTTCCAGTTCCTGCCGGAGCAGATCCATAGTCTGCCGGGTGCAGATGCGCAGGATCTCGTTCACCGTCATGAAGTGCGGCTTGTCGTCCAATACGATGCAGGCATTGGGCGAAACGGATACCTGGCACTGGGTAAAGGCATAAAGGGCATCGATGGTGACATCCGGTGAAACACCAGGGGCAAGATGTACCTGAATTTCAACATCTTTAGCCGTATTGTCTATGACTTTTTTGATCTTGATTTTCCCTTCGTCGGCGGCTTTTACGATGCTTTCCATTACAGAGGTAGTGGTAGTTCCGTAGGGAATTTCCCTGATGATGAGGATCTTTTTGTCCTGGTCTTCAATCCTGGCCCGAACGCGGACCTTTCCCCCGCGGCTACCTTCATTATAACCGGATGCATCCATAAGTCCGCCTGTGATGAAGTCGGGTAAAATGCTGACAGGCTTTCCGTTAAGTACATCAACCGAAGCTTCGCAGAGTTCGTTGAAATTGTGCGGAAGTACCTTCGTTGCAAGTCCTACGGCAATGCCTTCCACCCCCTGCGCAAGCAGCAGCGGAAATTTCACAGGAAGGGTGACGGGTTCTTTCTTGCGGCCGTCATAGCTCATCTGCCACTGCGTGGTCTGAGGATTAAAAAGTACCTCCTGAGCAAATTTACTTAGCCTTGCTTCGATGTAACGGGCCGCAGCAGCACCGTCTCCTGTTCGCACATCGCCCCAGTTTCCCTGGGTGTCAATCAGCAAATCTTTCTGACCCATGTTGACTATGGCCTCATATATCGAGGCATCGCCGTGCGGGTGATATTGCATTGTCTGACCAATGATGTTGGCCACTTTGTTGTAACGGCCGTCATCAATCATGTCCATAGAATGCATGATTCGCCGCTGAACAGGCTTAAGGCCATCCTGCAGGGCAGGAACTGCCCGTTCCAGGATTACATAAGACGCATAATCGATGAACCAGTTTTCATAAAGACCATCCAGGTGGATTACGGAATTCAGGCCATTATCTTCCATGTCAAAAAATTAGAATGCCAAAGCAGGGGCAAAGAAAACCGCCTTTGGGATATTCCCATTGAAACATTGCTTACCATTTTGATAAAGCTTTTTGTCCCGTTTTGGCAATGATTCAGGCCTTGAAATAGTTCCTGATTTGGAACAGGAAAAGGCATCCGGAAAAAAATGCTGCTGTTTTTCGGGGATAAATGCCAAATTTGCACCCTGATTTTTTAGCTTGTAACTTGTGTTCACAAAGAAATTTGCCTTAAACAGCCGTCGGAAAGCAGCTTTTGTTCCGGCTCTGCTGTGTCTGGTATTTTTTCAGATGACCGCCATTTCCCAGACAAAAGAGCAGATACGGAAATTCGACCAGCTGCTCACAGCCGGAAAAAGCAGGGAAGCACAGGAACTTCTGGCTGAAATGTCGCGTAATGCACCATCTTCACCCGGGAATCTGTTTCTATCCGGCCGGCTATATGCATCCCAGAAAAATTACCGGCTGGCTCAGCTATTTGTAAACCAGGCAATTGAAAAAATGCCTTCGCCCGGATTTGAACAGTGGTTTCTTCTTGGTGAAATTCAGCAGAAATGCAATCTTTTCGCTGAAGCTGCCGATGCCTTTGAATCTGCGCTGGCCTTTGGAAAGAATCGTGCCGAAATCCAAAGCCGGATTCAGCAATGCCGTCTGGCTGAAAAATATAAGCAAAACCCGCTGGAGGTCCGCATAAACAATCCCGGTACTCCGGTAAATTCTCCTGCCGATGAATTCCGGCCTATGGTAACGGCTGATTTTATGCAGCTTTTTTTCAATCGTTTACACAACGGAGAATTTGTTTCTCTTCAGTCCGGGGCAGGTCATGGTCAGTGGGAAAAGCCCCTTCCTTCCGATTTTTCAGCTTACCCCGGATATCGGTTTTCGGCCATTTCTCCAGACGGGAATCTGTTAATTCTGGAATCAGAAGCGGGGAAGGGAGATTTGTTCCTTTCTGAGAAGGAAAACGGCAGGTGGAACCCACCCCGTGCCTTCAGCGGAAATTCTACCCGCTCAAAAGAAAGTTCGGCCTCTGTTTCTGCTGATGGGAAGTACCTGTTTTTTGTATCAGACAGAAGCGGTAACGGCGACATTTACCATTGCGAAAGAGTTGGAAAAGGCTGGTCTCCTCCGCGAAAAGCCGGTGCAGAGGTAAACAGCCCTCAGCAGGAAGAGTCCCCATGGCTGGATGCCGATGGTCAGTATCTGTATTTCAGTTCCAGAGGGCATGAGGGAATAGGTGGTTTTGATATTTTTAAGGTGCCCTTTAACAGGAAAGGGGTGCGGCCTGAAAACATCGGATATCCGGTCAACTCACCCGCAGATGATCTTCATTTTATGATGCTGCCGGATGAAAAAACGGCATTCTATTCCAGCAACCGGGAAGGCGGACAGGGAGGCCTCGACATTCTGAGCGTCCGCATGGGTATGAGCAGCAGCGCGCAGCTGGTCCTGTTCAAGGGCAGCATCAGTGATGCCTATGGTTCACCCCTGGATGCTGCTGTTGTGATAACCGAATCCGGACAGACTGCGCCGGTGGCAAAACTTAAGGCCAATAAGGAAACCGGAACCTTTGTTACACTGCTTCCGTCCGGTAAGGCTTATTCTCTGCTGGCCGAAAAAGAAGGTTATCTTTTCCATTCTGATTATCTGAATTTTCAGGATGCGGCCGGCCGTGAAAAAGACCAGGAGCGCAAAATCCGTCTGCAGAAACTGATACCCGGAACCGTCCTTCTTCTCCAGAACATTTTCTTTGACCCGGGTAAAAGCAGCCTTCGCAGGGAATCCAGTCCGGAGCTTCAGCGCCTGCTGCTGATTCTCCGCCAGAATCCGGGTATCAGGGCTGAAATTGCCGGCCATATTGAACCCGGCGGGCCGGAGGATATTCTGGTAAAGATTACCGAGAACAGGGCTCAGGCTGTGGTAGATTACCTGGTAGCAACCGGCATCAAATCTACCCGTCTTGTTGCCAAAGGGTATGGAAGTTCGAAATCCGTTCAGGGAAAAGCAGGCGAAGCTGTTTCCGGCGGAAGAACTGAGTTCAGGGTTTTAAGCATTCAATAGCATGAAGCGCAGCCTGTCTTTCGTTGCCCTGCTTTTCTTCTATGCTAATGTTTATTCCCAGCTGAACAACCGGCCATTTTTCAATGAAGAAATGGACAGTCTTCGTGCGGGTCAGGCAGGTATTTTTCTCGATCATTTGAATTTCACCAAAAACAACGAATACTTCACCAAAACAACCGATGGTTACACCCTGTTCGGTTTTCAGCTGATGCCGACTGCGCGCTATCAGTTTCATCCGGATTTCAGTCTGGAAGGAGGGATGTTTCTCAGAAAAGATTATGGCATCTCCGGCATTCAGGAATTTGAGCCAGTACTGACGGCCAGAATTCGAAAGGGGCAGCACCAGATTCTGATGGGAACCCTGGACGGTGGTCTTCAGCACCAGCTCATAGAACCTTTCTATGAATTTGAAAACCAGCTGATCAGCCGCCTTGAAAATGGCCTGCAATGGAAATTCAAAAACCGGAATTTTTCTGCAGATGCCTGGATCGACTGGCGTACCATGATCTACGATTACAGTCCGAAGCAGGAAGAAGTTTTTGGTGGGATAGTCATGAACAGGAAACTTATTCAGTCCCGAGGCTGGGATTTTTCACTTGATTTTCAGGGAACGGCCTATCACAAGGGAGGTCAGATTGATACCATACCAGACCCCCTTATAACCTGGTTTCATGCGGCGCCCGGAATTAAGTTGTTTTACAAAAACGCTCCGGATGCTGCCTTCAGGGGTTTGGGATTTCAGGCATTCGCTCCGGTTTTTCTGGATTATTCCTTCAGCAACAAGCTGCCATTCAATAAAAATCTGTCTCCTTACCTGAACCTGTCGGCTGAATTCAGTCATGGTACACTGATGTTCAGCTATTGGGAGTCTGAGGGCTTTCAGCATAACAGGGGGGGGAGGCTGTACCGCACGGTTTCATCCAGTATTCACCGTCCCGGACTCATCGAGAAACGCAGGAAACTTCTGATCATCCGCTGGATGAGCGATTTCCGGATAGGACCGGATATCTGGCTCAGTACCCGAATAGAGCCTTATTTTGACCTTGAAAATAATTTCTGGGAATTTTCTCACGGAATGTATCTTAATTTCCGCTCAAGAGTAAAAAAACCGAAATCAGATAAGGACTATGCTGGAAATTAGCAACATCACCAAAACTTACGGAAACGGGGTGAAAGCGCTCAATAACATTTCGCTTTCAATTGGGCCGGGCATGTTCGGCCTTCTGGGCCCGAACGGCGCAGGAAAATCTTCCCTCATGCGTACCATTGCCACCCTTCAGCTTCCGGACGAGGGCAGCATTCGTTTCGGAGACATAGATGTTCTGAGGCAACCCGATGAACTCCGTAAAACACTGGGTTATCTTCCTCAGGAATTCGGAGTTTATCCAAAAGTTTCCGCTGAAGTTCTTCTCAGCCACCTTGCCGTTCTCAAAGGAATTGCAGAATCAGGTGAAAGAAAAGAATGGGTGGATTACCTCCTTCAGAAAACCAATCTGTATGATGTTCGCAAAAAACAGCTTGGAACCTATTCCGGCGGGATGAAGCAGCGTTTCGGCATAGCACAGGCATTGCTGGGAAAGCCGGGTCTCATTATTGTGGATGAGCCTACTGCAGGTCTGGATCCTGCTGAGCGTAATCGTTTTCACAATCTTCTGAGTGAAATCGGGGAAACTACCGTGGTTATTCTTTCCACACATATTGTAGATGATGTTCAGAATCTATGTTCTTCTATGGCCATCATCAACAAAGGGCAGGTAATGGTGCAGGGCAAGCCGGATTCTACCCTTGATTTGCTCCGCGGACGGGTATTCTCCAAAATGGTGGAGCAGTCTGCGCTGGAAGCGGTGCGGAAAGAATTCAGGGTGCTGACTTCCCGCCTTACAGAAGGCAGGCCACGCATTTTTATTTATGCCGAATCACATCCCGGTGAGGGATTTCAGCCGGTGGATGCCGGTCTGGAAGAAGTGTATTTCTACCACATTCAATCCCATTAAATGGCGAAAAAGAAAAATCTCAGTCAGGTAGAACTGGCGTCTGATGCCAGTCTGAAAGGAAAAAAAGTTGGAATTATTACAGCCGAATGGAATCCTGAGGTGACTTTTGCCATGCGCGATGCTGCACTGGAACTGCTCAGGGATTTTAGTCCGGAATCCATCCTCCTTGCCGAAGTACCCGGAAGTTATGAACTTGTGAATGCAGCCCACCGCATGCTGCAGGAAACAGACGGGGTAATTGTGATTGGATGTGTGATTCAGGGTGAAACACCTCATTTTACATTCATTTCAGAAGCCGTGGCCAATGCCATCGCGCTGATGAACCAGCAATCGGAAAAACCGCTTATTTTCGGGGTACTTACCACCAATACTATGGAACAGGCTCTGGAGAGAGCGGGAGGGAAGCATGGAAATAAAGGCACTGAAGCTGCCGCAGCCCTTGTTAAAATGCTGAATCTCAAATTCAGAAAAGTATAGTGTGTAAATCCTCAGGAATAAATTTGGTTTAAATCATCCGAAAACTATTTCTTTGCGCCATTACCAAATTCAGTTCGTAAAATTATGTCAGACATTGCCAGCACAGTAAAAGCCATCATCGTTGAAAAACTTGGTGTGGAAGAGTCAGAAGTTGTAAACGAAGCTTCTTTCACCAACGACCTTGGCGCCGATTCTCTTGATACCGTTGAACTCATCATGGAGTTCGAAAAGGCATTTGACATTTCCATTCCGGATGATCAGGCCGAGAATATTCTGACAGTTGGTCAGGCTATTGCGTATCTGGAAGCGAATTCCAAGTAGAAAATCGACTGATTCTTCTGCTGCATGCAACTTAAAAGGGTTGTCGTAACGGGTCTAGGGGCAATTTCGCCCCTTGGTAACTCCGCTTCTGATTACTGGAAAGGTCTTGCCTCCGGAAAGTCCGGAGCAGGACCTATCACGCGTTTTGACGCTTCCAAATTCCGCACCCGCTTTGCATGTGAGGTTAAAGATTTTGATGCCGGATCTTACCTGGACCGCAAGGAGGCCAGAAAAATGGATCCTTTTGTTCATTATGCCATAGCATCTACGGATGAAGCAGTACGGGATTCCGGAATCACTCCTGAGAATGTGGATTTCAACCGCGTTGGTGTCATTTGGGGTTCCGGAATCGGAGGCCTTCTTACATTTCAGGAAGAAGTTCTGAACTTCGGTAACGGAGATGGTACCCCAAGATTTAATCCATTCTTCATTCCTAAAATGATTGTGGACTCCAGTGCCGGATTGATTTCCATGCGGCACGGATTCCGCGGTCCGAATTATTGCACGGTTTCAGCCTGTTCATCTTCCAACAATTCCATCATCGATGCCTTTACCTATCTCAGGACCGGCAGGATGTCGGTTTGCGTGACAGGTGGTTCTGAGGCTGCTGTCACCATTGCCGGTGTAGGAGGTTTCAATGCCCTGAAAGCCATGTCGGAGCGTAACGATGAGCCGGAAAAAGCATCCCGCCCCTATGACCGTGACCGCGATGGTTTTGTTCTGGGAGAGGGAAGTGCTGCCATCGTACTTGAGGAATACGAGCACGCAGTGAAGCGCGGTGCAAAAATATATTGTGAAATTGTTGGCGGCGGAATGTCTTCCGATGCCTACCATATCACCGCTCCTCATCCGGAAGGATTGGGATTCCGGCTGATGCTGCAGGATGCCCTTCGTGATGCAAACCTGCCTCCCGATGCCATCGATTACATAAACACCCACGGAACATCCACACCGCTGGGCGATCCGCTGGAGCTGAATGCCATTCACGAAATATTTGGCGATCATGCGTTCAGTATGAACATTTCTTCTACTAAATCCATGCACGGCCACCTCCTCGGCGCAGCCGGTGCCATGGAAGCAGCAGCCTGCATTCTCGCCATACAGAACCAGATGGTACCGCCTACCATCAATCTGGATAATCTGGACGAAAGTATTGATCCCAGGTTCAACCTGACCCCGAATCAGGCACAAAAAAGAAACATCCGCTATGCCATGAGCAATGGTTTCGGATTCGGCGGCCACAACGCTGCTGTGATATTCAAAAGAATGGACTGATTTGTTCCGGATTCTTCAGCGACTGATTAAAAAGCCGGCTCAAGGTTCCGGTAATCAGGATTTCAGCCAATCCATATTTCTCCTGACAGGGTTCCGTCCCGGTAACATCGACCTTTACACGCTTGCAACCAGGCACTCCTCTGCAGTACAGGGAAAAGAGCATAATGAGCGACTGGAATTTCTGGGTGATGCGGTGCTTGGTCTGATTGTGGCAGAATTTCTTTTCAAAAAGTTCCCCTTTAGGGAAGAAGGCTTTCTCACCGAAATCCGCAGCCGAATTGTAAACGGAGAACATCTTGCCCTGCTGGCACGCAAAACCGGACTCAGCAGCCTGATAGACCACGACCGCAAGCAGAAAGCCAGTCTGATGCACCGTTCTTCAATGTATGGCGATGCATTAGAAGCACTGGTGGCTGCCGTTTATCTGGATCACGGATTCGAGAAGTGCCGGAAATTTGTAACCGACAAACTCATCAAGCCTCACTGCGACCTTGATGCCATTCTGGATCAGAATGTCAACTTCAAGAGCCAGCTGATTGAACTGGCTCAGAAAAACAGTAAAAAAGCAAGTTTTGCCATCAAGGGTGAAAGCGGTGCATCACACAACCGGCAGTTTGTGGCCGAGGCCTACATCGATGGAGAACTGATGGGTTCAGGAAAGGGGATGAGCAAGAAAAAGGCGGAACAGGCTGCCGCCGAAGCCGCCCTGAAATCAATGAAAAAAGAATGAGCAAGGCTCCTTTAAGAATTTTTACTGTGGTCGGAGCAAGGCCGCAGTTCATCAAGGCAGCTTCTTTCAGCCGGGCAATTGCTACACATTTCCGGCACGAAATTCAGGAGTATATCGTGCACACCGGCCAGCATTACGATGCAGGCATGAGTGAGGTTTTTTTTCAGGAAATGGGGATTCCGGCTCCTGCATTTGACCTGCATGTGGGTTCTGCCTCACACGGACAGCAAACCGCCCGGATGCTGGAAGGTCTGGAACAGATTTTCATAAGTGAAAAGCCGGATCTGGTTCTCGTTTATGGTGACACCAACTCTAC
>Ga0315900_10007303_pt1 | contig 14528 bp, 11 predicted proteins | sample LakEriMetagenome_FD_203521 | JGI IMG/M metagenome (GOLD analysis project Ga0315900, IMG submission 203521) | Freshwater fungal communities from buoy surface, Lake Erie, Ohio, United States - Buoy 12 MA114 | ecosystem: Environmental > Aquatic > Freshwater > Lake > Lake biofilm | place: USA: Lake...
GCACCGACGACGTACGGGTTGTGGCGCGCGCGCAACATCGGATGCCCGCGTTCTTCGCTGTAGGTGTGCGGGCCACCCCAGTACTGTGCGAGAAACAACCCGAGACGTCGCGAAGCCGCCGGAAGATCGTCGGGTTCGGGATACAGAGGCAGCAACACCGCATCGTCGCGAACCCGTTCGTAGAAACGGTCGGCAAGCCCGAGGAAGAAGTCGGTGCCGCCCAGTGCCTCGTAGACCGTGACCGAATCTTCGGAGATGGTGTCGTCGGACATCGTCAGGAGAATTCCGGGTCGACCCATCCCGGGAAGATGTCGGGAAGCCCGTCGCTCACCTTGTCGGGAAAGTTCGCGGGCCGCTTTTCGAGGAAACTCTCGACGCCTTCCTTCGCATCCGCCGCACGACCACGCGCCTGGATGCCCCTGCTGTCGACACGGTGTGCCTCCATCGGATGGTCCGCTCCGAGCATGCGCCACATCATCTGACGCGACAGCGCAACCGACACCGGCGCGGTGTTCTCGGCGATCTCGCGCGCGATCGCAATCGCCGCGGGCATCAGGTCGTCGGGTTCGTGGACGCTGCGTACCAGGCCACCCGCCAGGGCTTCGTCGGCGGTGAGGAGTCGACCCGTGTACACCCACTCGGCTGCCTGCGAAATTCCGACCAGACGCGGCAGGAACCACGACGAGCACGCCTCGGGAACGATCCCGCGCTTGGCGAACACGAAGCCGATCTTCGCTTTGGTGCTGGCGAGGCGAATGTCCATCGGCAGGGTCATCGTGATGCCCACACCCACTGCCGCTCCGTTGATGGCGGCGATCACCGGCTTCTTGCAGTCAAAAACACGCAGCGACACGAGACCACCGCCATCGCGAACGACGCCGCCACGCGGTGCCTCGTCGCTTCCGCCCTTGGCGAACGTGCTGCCACCCGACGACAGATCGGCGCCCGCGCAGAAGGCGCGGCCGCTGCCGGTGACGATGACCGCCCGCACGTCGTCGTTCGCATCGACTTCATCGAAGGCCGCCCGCAGGTCGCGAGCCATCTGATTGGTGAACGAGTTCATCGCATCAGGGCGGTTCAACGTGATGATGGCGATGCCGTCGCTGATGTCGAGAAGAATGTCGGTGTAGGCCATGGGCTTTTCTACCCCAACGGTCACACGTCGAGGAAGCGGCTGGCCGCAATGCCCGAGCCGATCGCGCCCGCAAGGGCGCCGATGGCAAGGAGCAGGATCATCACGCCCGACACGTAGCCCGACGGCACGACGAGGGAACTCACCCCGGTGCCCGGCTTGAAGCCGGCCACACCGCTCTCCCAGGCGCGGTTCAGGCCCCACAGCCCACCACAGGACAGCACGCCGCCGATCAGGCCGTGGAGAAGGCCCTCGAGCATGAACGGGATGCGGATGAACCAGTTCGTGGCACCAACGAGCTTCATCACCTCGATCTCGCGGCGGCGCGCGAACATCGCCGTGCGGATGGTGTTCCAGATCAGCGTGACGGCCACGGCGAGCAGCACGAGCGACATGACGATCGTGACGGTGCGAACGAAACCCGAGAGCGTGGAGATCACCTCGAATTCGTCCTCGGCGAGACTGACACCCTGAACCTTGGGCAGGATGCGGTACTGATCGGCGAGACTGCGCAACAACGCCGAATCGTCGGTGAGCGACACGATCTTGAACTGCGTGGGAATGGTTTCGGGTGTGAGAAGCGACAGCATCGTCGGGTCACCCGCGAACAACTGTTGCGCCTCGGCGTAACTGGCTGGCTTGTCGAGGTATGCGAGCTTGTTCACGTCGACCACGTTGGGCTGGGACCTGATGACACCGTCGACGTAGGCGACGTTTTCGGCCGTCGCATCGGGCGTCATGAACACGATCAACTGAACGTCACCCTTCCAGCGAACGAGAAGGTTGTCGAAGCCGCGCTGCACGAGGAAGGTGACGCCGACGAGCAGCAAGGAAACGGCCGAGGTGAGAACCGCGGCGGCCGTGAGAGTGAGGTTGCGACGGAAACTGGCCCAGGTCTCACGGAAGGCGTATGCGACTCGCGACAGCATTATTCGTACACTCCGCGTTCCTGGTCGCGCACGAGAACGCCACGGTCGAGCTGCACCACGCGCTTGCGCATGAGGTTCACGATCCGGTGGTCGTGGGTGGCCATGACCACCGTCGTCCCGCTGCGGTTGATGGCCTCGAGCAACTGCATGATGCCTTCACCGGTCGCCGGGTCGAGGTTTCCCGTGGGCTCGTCGGCCAGCAGGATGAGCGGACGGTTGACGAACGCGCGGGCGATGGAGACGCGCTGCTGTTCACCACCCGACAACTGGTCGGGAAACCGGTCTTCCTTGCCGGCGAGCCCGACGAGTTCGAGGACCGCGGGCACCTGCTGGTTGATGACGTGTCGGGGCTTGCCGATCACTTCGAGGGCGAATGCGACGTTTTCGAAGACCGTCTTGTTCGAGAGCAGCTTGTAGTCCTGGAAGACGTTGCCCATGCTGCGCCGGAGGTACGGCACGCGCGAATCGGGCATTTCGTTCACGTTTTTGCCGGCGATCCACACGTCGCCACGCTCGGGGCGTTCCTGGCGACTCATCAGGCGCAACAGCGTCGACTTGCCCGAGCCCGACGGGCCGACGAGAAACACGAAGTCGCCCTTCGCGATGTCGAAGCTCACGTCGCGCACGGCCACCGTGTCGGCGCCGTACACCTTTGTCACGTTGTCGAGACGGATCATGACGGTAGGAACCTACCAGTGGATGTGCATTACGCACCGCCGTTGTCGGTCGCGCGCCGAAAACGAAGGTATCCCACCATGAAATCGTCGATATCTCCGTCGAGAACGGAAGAAACGTTGCCGTCTTCAACTTCCGTACGAAGATCCTTCACCATCTGGTAGGGCTGCATCACGTACGAGCGAATCTGGCTTCCCCAGCCGACCTGCGCAGGTTTGCCGGCAATGCGGTCACGCTCGGCTGCATGTTCTTCTTCGATGCGCGCCGCGATCATCGCCTTCAGTCGGTTCATCGCTTTCTCGCGGTTCTGCAACTGGCTGCGCTCTTCCTGCGACGACGCGACGAGACCCGTTGGTTCGTGAATGAGGCGAACCGCCGACGACGTCTTGTTGACGTGCTGGCCACCGGCACCCGATGCACGGAAAACTTCCATGCGAATCTCCGACTCGTTGACGTCGACGTTCGGCGCGTCCATCACGGGCCACACCTGCACCGAAGCAAAGCTCGTCTGCCGGCGACCCTGGTTGTCGAATGGACTGATGCGCACGAGGCGGTGCGTACCGCGCTCAGAGGTCATGAGCCCGTAGGCGTAGCGGCCGTGGATCGTGAATTCGGCGGAGAGAATCCCGGCTTCGGTGCCCTCGGAAACGTCGTCGACCTCGATGGAGAATCCGCGCCGCTCGGCCCAACGCGAGTACATCCGCAGAAGGATTTCCGACCAGTCCTGGGCGTCGACTCCCCCGTCCTTGGCGTTGATCTGCACGATGCAGTCCGCTTCGTCGTGTTCCCCCGTGAAGAGGCTGCGCATTTCAAGCGTGTCGAGCTGTCGCGAGGCCTTGGTGATGCCGTCGTCTATCTCGGGCTCTTGCGATGCATCGTCGACCTCGCGCGCCAATTCGTGGAGAACCTCGATGTCGTCGATTGCCGAGACGAGGCCGTCAAACTCGTCGATGTCGCCCTTAACGTTTGCGTACTCGGTGTTGATGCGCTTGGCGAGGTCCTGGTCGTCCCAGAGATCGGGTCGAGCGACCTCCAGTTCGAGTTCCGCCAGACGCGAGCGACCTGCGTCGACCTTCAGATAGGTGCGCGCCTCGTCGAGGCGGTCCCGAAGGCGGCGGATGGCGTCGGTGAAGTCACGCATGGGAGAAGAATGGTGTTGTCAGGCCGCGCCGCGGCCGTGACACATCTTGAACTTCTTGCCCGACCCGCACGGGCAGGGCGAGTTGCGCGGCGTCTTGTCGAATTCGCTCTTCACGACGGGCGTGTTCGACGGCGCGGATGCCGGCGCGGCGGCCTCGGCAGGCAATTCGCCGTCGGCGACCGCTGCCGCAGCGGCGGCACGAAAACCGTCGGTGTCGACGTTGTCGGACGACAGTTGCTGCACGTTCTGCACCTCGGCGGCATCGTCGGTGACGACCTGTACGTGCATGACGTAGCGCACGAAGTCCTGGGCGATGCCCTTCATGAGAGCGCCGAACATGTCGAAACCCTCGCGCTGCCACTCGGTGAGCGGGTCTTTTTGCCCCATGGCGCGAAGGTTGATGCCCTCTTGCAGGTAGTCCATTTCTTCGAGGTGCTCGCGCCAGCGCTGGTCGATGATGCGCAACATGACCTGTCGCTCGATCTCGCGCATGACCGACTCGCCGAGTTCGGCCTCGCGCTGCGCATAGAACGCGGCGGCATCGGCCATCACGATGTCGTACATTCCGTCGGTGCCGTCGGCGTCGCTGAGATTCGCGATCGTGACGGAAGTCGGCCAGTAGGTCGAGAGTTCACGCACCAGACCTTCGAGATCCCACTCGTCGTCGGCCTCGGTGACGCAGTACGTCTCGATGAGAGCGTCGACGGCTTCGGAGAGGTACTCCATCGCGGCAGCGCGCAGGTCGAGGCCCTCGAGAATCTGGTCGCGGCGCTGGTAAATGACCTTGCGCTGCTCGTTCATCACCTCGTCGTACTTGAGAACGTTCTTGCGAATCTCCCCGTTGCGCTGTTCGACGGTGGTCTGCGCACGCTCGATCGCTTTCGTCACCATTTTCGCCTCGATGGCTTCGTCATCGGGAAGCGCGCGACCCATCACCCAGCTGAGCGCACCGGTGGCAAAGAGTCGCATGAGTTCGTCGTCGAGCGACAGATAGAAGCGCGATTCGCCCGGGTCACCCTGACGTCCGGCACGACCGCGCAACTGGTTGTCGATGCGCCGGCTCTCGTGGCGCTCGGTACCGAGCACGTAGAGCCCGCCAAGCTTGCGCACCTCGTCACCCTCTTGACCGCACGACGCCTTGAACTCGGCGAGCAGTTCGGCATAGCGCGCCTGGGCACGCTCACGCTGCTGGCGGTAGTCCTCGGGCATCTGGTCGAGGGGCATCGGAAGTGCAAACTCGTCGGCGAGCGTCTCGGCGGTGAAGCCCTCGGCCAGCACGGATTGACGCGCGAGACCCTCGGGGTTCCCGCCGAGGAGGATGTCGACGCCACGACCGGCCATGTTGGTGGCGACGGTGACGGCGTGCAGACGACCGGCCTGCGTCACGATCTGCGCCTCGCGCGTGTGCTGCTTGGCGTTCAGAACCTCGTGCGGGATGCCACGCTTGTTCAGCTGGCGCGAGAGGTACTCGCTCTTTTCGACGCTGACGGTGCCGACGAGCACCGGCTGGCCGGCGTTGTACTTCTCGACGATGTCCTCGACGACGGCGTTGAACTTGGCGACTTCGCTCTTGTAGATGAGGTCTGCCTGGTCGGCGCGGGCCACCGATTTGTTGGTGGGAATCGGCACGACCTGCAGGCCGTACGTGTTCACCAATTCTGCGGCCTCGGTTTGGGCGGTACCCGTCATGCCGGCCAACTTGTCGTACATGCGGAAGTAGTTCTGCAGCGTGATCGTGGCGAGGGTCTGGTTCTCCTCTTTGATCTTCACGCCTTCTTTGGCTTCGACGGCCTGGTGGATGCCCTCGCTCCAGCGGCGGCCCTCGAGAATTCGACCGGTGAATTCGTCGACGATCTTCACTTCGCCTGCCTGGACGATGTAGTCCTTGTCGCGCTTGTAGAGCTCTTTCGCCTTGAGCGCCACCTGCAGCTGGTGAACGAGGTTCTGCTGCACGCCGTCGTAGAGGTTCGAAATGCCGAGTTGTTGTTCGACCTTTTCGATGCCGGCCTCGAGGGGAACGACCGTGCGCTTGTCTTCTTCGACTTCGTAGTCGACGTCACGAACGAGCGAACGCGCGATCGATGCGAATCGGTAGTACAGCTTGGCGGCGTCGGCGAGACGACCCGAGATGATGAGAGGCGTACGCGCTTCGTCGATGAGAATCGAGTCGACTTCGTCGACGATGGCGTAGTTGTGGCCGCGCTGCACCTTTTCGTCGAGCGACCCGGCCATGTTGTCGCGCAGGTAGTCGAAGCCGAACTCGTTGTTCGTGCCGTAGGTGATGTCGCAGAGGTAGTCCTCGCGCTTCTGTGCGGGTCGTTCGCGGTGACCGGGGATGACGAGCCCGACGCTGAGACCCAACCAGCGGTGCACACGGCCCATCCATTCGGAGTCGCGGCGGGCGAGGTAGTCGTTCACGGTGACCAGGTGGACGCCCTTGCCCGACAGACCGTTCAGGTACGCCGGCAGAGTCGAGACGAGCGTCTTGCCCTCGCCCGTTTTCATTTCGGCGACCCATCCGAAGTGCAGTGCCGCGCCACCCATCAACTGGACGTCGTAGTGACGCTGACCGAGAACGCGACGGGCGGCCTCGCGTGTGACGGCGAATGCTTCGATCAATAGATCGTCGAGCGACTCGCCGCGCTCGAGGCGCGAGCGGAACTCGCCGGTCTTTCCCCGAAGGGCCTCGTCGGACAGGGCCGTCATCGCCGATTCGAGGGCGTTGACGTCGGGTACCAGGCCCTCGAGAGCCTTGACTTTCTTGCCTTCGCCGGCTCTGAGGACTCGATCGAGGATGCCCATGACAGTCGCTGATGCTATCGGGCGGGGGTCCCCGCGACCGCCCAGCAAAACACCATTTCGGCACCTTCGGCACGCAATGCACGCCGCGCAGAGTGCAAAGTTGCGCCCGTCGTGGCCACGTCGTCGACAACCAGAATCCGCTTGCCGCGAGCCGCGCTTCGCGCCCTGAACGCCGGACCCGTCAGCCGTTCGCGTCGTGTTCGACCGGTTTGCGCAACCGAACCGTGTCGCCGCAAGAGAGATTGCGCCGGCAGATCCAGTTGTCGTGCGACTTCGCGCGCAACGAGTTCCGCCTGGTCGTAACCGCGTCGACGTCGGTGCAACGACGATGTCGGTGCCCACGTCACGATGTCGATACCGATTCGTCTTGCGTCGCGATCATTCGCAACGGCCTCCGCCAACAACGTGGCGAGGGGACGCACCATGCGGCGCGCGTTGTGGTACTTCAATGCGACGATCATGTCGCGGGCGTCGCCTGTGAAAACGGTTGCGGTGGCGATGCCGTTCTTCAGCACGACCACGTGTGTGCGCAAACCCACCCCGCACCGACACGGCACTGCGGCTACGGTCGTGGCATGCACGACGCAGCCACTCCCCGGCCCCTACGGGAACGGTTCTTCGAACGTCTCGTGCGCTGTGCCGCCGGACTGTTCTGCTTCGGTGCTGGCATCGCCTGCTTCGTGCACTCCGACCTGGGTGTCCCACCGTGGGACGTGTTCCACACGGGCATTTCGAAGATCACCGGCCTGCAGCTCGGCAACGTGATCATCGTCGTCGGCGTGGCACTGCTCGTTCTCTGGATCCCCCTCCGGATCAGACCCGGCATCGGCACCATCATGAACGCGATCCAAATCGGACTCGTCGAGAACTTCATGGAAGACGTTCTGCCGGACTCGCGCGCGATCGCCGCCCGCGTCGCCTACCTCGCAGCCGGAATGCTGTTCATTGCATTCGGCTCGGGCCTCTACATCGGGGCCGAACTCGGCTCGGGACCGCGTGACGGTCTCATGATCGGCGTCAACAAGCGGTTCGGGATCAGCATCCGACTCGCACGCACGATCGTGGAAATCGTCGTCATGGTGACGGGCATTTTCCTCGGTGGTCGAATCGGCCTCGGGACGTTCGTCTTCGCCTTCGGCATCGGACCGATGGTGCAGGTGGCGATGGCCGCCCTGCGCATGTCCCCGTCGCTCGCCGACGAAGCGACGGGGGAAGCGCTCGAAACCTGACTTCTAGTAGCGGTAGTGCTCGGGCTTGAACGGACCCTTCGGGTCGAGACCGAGGTAATCGGCCTGTTCATCGGTGAGTTTCGTCATCTTCACACCGAGCGCATCGAGGTGCGCCGAAGCAACCTTCTCGTCGAGGTGCTTGGGCAGCACGTAGACACCCGTCGGGTATTTGGCGGTGTTGTTGAACAATTCGATCTGCGCGATCACCTGGTTCGAGAACGAGCAACTCATGACGAAGCTGGGGTGACCGGTCGCGCAACCGAGGTTCACGAGACGGCCTTCGGCGAGGACGATCACGGAGTGGCCGTCCTGGAAGGTCCAGAGGTCGGTGCCGGGCTTCAGCTCGTCACGCGTCGCACCGCTGCGGGCGAGGCCGAGCATGTCGATTTCGTTGTCGAAGTGGCCGATGTTGCAGACGATGGCGTTGTGCTTCATCTTCGACATGTGCTCGGTCGTGATGATCGCCTCGTTGCCCGTCGCGGTGACGAAGATGTCGGCGGTGCCGACCGCCGACTCGAGGGTGTCGACCTGGTAGCCCTCCATCGCAGCCTGCAGGGCGTTGATGGGGTCGATCTCGGTGACAATCACCCGCGCACCCTGGCCGCGAAGGCTCTGCGCACAGCCCTTGCCGACGTCGCCGTAACCGCAGACCACGGCGAGCTTGCCCGCGATCATCACGTCGGTGGCACGGTTGATGGCGTCGATCAGCGAGTGGCGACAGCCGTAGAGGTTGTCGAACTTCGACTTCGTGACACTGTCGTTCACGTTGATCGCCGGGAACAACAATTCGTTGCGCTCGGCCATCTTGTAGAGACGCTTCACACCGGTCGTGGTTTCCTCGGTGACGCCCTTGATGCCGGCGGCCATACGGGTCCACTTCTGCGGGTCGGTCTTCAGCGTGCGCTGCAACAGACCGAGAACGATGGCAAGTTCGGGGTTGCCCGCGCTGCCCGGGTCGGGCACTTGACCTGCACGCTCGTATTCGACGCCTTTGTGCACCAGCAACGTGGCGTCACCACCGTCATCGAGGATCATGTTCGGGCCGTCACCATCGGGCCACGTCATCATCTGCTCGGTGCACCACCAGTACTCCTCGAGCGTCTCGCCCTTCCATGCGAAGACCGGCACACCTTGCGGGTCGTCGACGGTTCCGTTGGGGCCGACGACGACGGCAGCCGCCGCGTGGTCCTGCGTCGAAAAGATGTTGCAACTCGCCCAGCGCACTTCGGCTCCGAGTTCCGTCAGCGTCTCGATGAGCACGGCGGTCTGAATGGTCATGTGCAGCGAACCCGAGATCCGACAACCCTTGAGGGGCTTGGACTGACCGAACTCCTTGCGCAGCGAGCGCAGTCCGGGCATTTCGTGTTCGGCGAGATGGATTTCCTTGCGGCCGAACGGGGCAAGGTTGAGATCGGCGACGCGGTAGTCCGTTTTCGCGGACAGCGTCGACTTCGGTTGAGTGGACATGAGGGAGCCTTTCGGATGCGAAGGATCCGGGCTGGGGCCCACTGGCACCGGTCTGTCAGCCCGACGGGGATGTACGCACGAAATCGTGCAGGGTTGAATCTACTCCGCGCGGAACGTGGGGGCGATGTTCTCCGCCGAAATGCGCGCGGAGATGCGCTTGTGTTCGGCTTCGCTGACCGTCGTGGCCTCGTCGATGAGCATCACCGGAATACCGTCACGCACGTCGTACGAACGCGCCAGACGCGGGTTGTAGAGGCGGTCTTCGTCTGCGATGAACCACAGCGGGCCCTTGTCCTCGGGGCACGCGAGGATTTCGAGCAGGCGCGGGTCGAGAACGCTGGTCATGGAAAAGACGCTAGCCGCGAATCTCAGCCGGCGGTGATGAGTGCGAGCAGTTCGACAACGTGGTCGTCACATTCGGCCCGCGTGGGTGCCTCGAGGTTGAGACGCAGCAAGGGCTCGGTGTTCGAAGCGCGCAGGTTGAACCACCACGGACCACAGTCGACGGTGAGACCATCGAGCCTGTCCTGGGGGCGGCCGGAGAAAGCTCCGGCGACACGTTCGATGACCGCATTCGGGTCGTCGACCTGGGTGTTGATCTCGCCACTTGCGGCATAACGATCGAAAGGTGCCCGCACCTCGGACAGGGGTTTGCCGGCCCGCGAGAGTTCCGCGATGACGAACATCGCCGCGATCAGACCGCTGTCGGCCCGGTAGTTGTCGAGGAAGTAGTAGTGCGCGCTGTGTTCGCCACCGAACACGGCGCCGGTTTCGGCCATCAACTGCTTGATGTAACTGTGACCGACCTTCGAGCGGACCGCCCTGCCACCGCCCTCGGCAATGACCTCGGCGACCGTGCGGGAACAGATGAGGTTGTGGATGATCGTCGCACCGGGGTTCGAGCGCAACACGGCCGCGGCAAGCAATGCGGTGGTCGTGCTTCCCGACATACCCGTGCCCGTTTCGTCGACCACGAACACACGGTCGGCGTCACCGTCGAAGGCAAGACCGATGTCGAATCCCCCCGACACGACGCGCGCCTGAAGGTCCTTTTGATTCGCGGGTTGGATCGGGTCCGCGGGATGGTTCGGGAACGTGCCGTCAAGTTCCGGGAACATGACCTCGAGCGTCATCTGTGGAAGACGTTCGAAGACCGCAGGAACGACGAGGCCACCCATCCCGTTGGCCGTGTCGGCAACCACCTTCAGCGGCCGCAGAGCCTCGGCGTCGACGAATCCCACGACGTGGTCGGCGAACGCGTCGAGCACGTTTCGTTGCGACAGCGTCCCGCGCGCGGGAGTCGAGCCCGAGGGTGAGGCGAGTTCACGCTCTGCCCCCGCCCTCACCGCATCGAGGCCCGTGTCGGCTCCGACGGGTCGCGCACCCGACAGGCAGAACTTGATGCCGTTGTACTGCGCGGGATTGTGCGAAGCGGTGAACATCGCGCCAGGCGCGTTGAGCGAGCCCGCGGCGAAATACAACATGTCGGTGCTCGCAAGGCCGAGGTCGACGACATTCACACCACGTGACATCGCACCTTCCGCGAACGCCGCCGCGAGTTCGACACCCGAAGGCCGCATGTCGCGTGCGACGAGGACCGTCGGTTCACCCGCGAATTCGGCGAATGCGACGCCGACGGCACGCGCAATGTCGACGTTGAACTGTTCGGGAACGGTTCCCCGGACGTCGTACGCCTTGAAGATCTTGTCGAGCTGCATTGCGCGAGACTTCGTGTTGTCGCTGGGAGCCATGGCGGTCACAGGCTATAAGGACCGCGCCTCCACCAATAGACAACGACGATGATTCCGATGAGAGTCAGCAAATACGCCACTTTGTCGATCATCGACGACGAATAGTGGAGGCGTACTTCGTTGTCGGTCGGAACGACGACCATCATGTTCGGTGCTGCGCGATACGGACCATCGGCACCGTCGACCTTCCAGTTCGGGAAGAAACTCACCCGAACGAGAACCGGAACACCGACCTTGTCGACCTTGAACGACACCGAATCCTGACTGCGTTCGAAATCGGAGATTCGTACCTCCGGCAAGTCGACCTGTTTGATTTCCTGCACCGGCGTGACGATGTCGACGTTGCGCGACGGGTCACCGGGCTCACCCACCCTGCGGTCGAGGTCGACTTCGACGTCGATGCGCTGCCACGAGTCGGGACCATCGTCGACGGGCGTCGCCGCCCACTCTTCGCCGTGCTGGAACCAACTCGAACCCAGTTCCAACCAACGTTCACGCTGATCGCCGTCGCGTTCGTTGACGACCACCGGCTGGCGCGTCATCGGTACGACCCAGTCACTCGCCTCGACTTCGTACACGACCCACGGCCCCGAGCGGGCAACTTCGAGAAGCGCGGGTTGGGTCGCAGCGGAGTTGATCGCCTCGGTGGTGAAGGCCATGTAATACCGCACACCCAGTTCCTGCAGGTAACGAACGCCCTTGCTCGCGTCGTTGTTGTCGTAGCGGAGTTCACGAACGGGGTTGCTGCTCTGCTTGGACAATGCCGCGGCAGAAATGAAGTGGTACGGCGTGGTGCCGGCCGCCTCGAAGAAGAGGCCTTCCTGCGAACCGATGCAACCGTCGGTCCAGAACGGCAGCAACATCAGTGCCATCGTGGTTCCGTATTTGTTGAGATCACCGTTGTTCTCCCACAGTGCACGACCGCATCCGTGGTTCGGGTCCTCCCCCAGTCGCTTCATCGTCTGGACGATGCCGTGGTACTCACCGTACGAGCCCTTGCCCTCGTAGCCTTCGAAGTTCCAGCGCGCCCAGCCGTCGACGAACGACTTGTTGTCCGACTTCGCGCGGAACGGACCCCACGCATACTGGGACGTTCCGTCGGCCTTCGTGAGGATCGACCCACCGGGCAGTTGCTGGAACCGGAAACCGACGATGCAGAGCACGCCGACGGCGATGCCCCACGCCGTTGCGTTGCGCAGCACGTGGTGCGACGTCACGAACCGCGGGCCGTCAGTTGGCGCACCCCGCTCGCCCGCCACGAGACGAAGCACCGCCGCAGCGATCGACCACAAGCCGATCATGACGAGGAAGTAGCGACAGAGATAGAGAAACGGCAGGAGGCGCGGGTTCCACAGCAACCCGATGACGGGCAGGCTGTCGCGCGTGATGTAGACGCCGATGAACAGCAGGATCATCATGACCCCGAGCCAGACGCCGATGATGCGGCGACGCAGCACCGATGCAGCGAAGCCGATCAACGCCAGAGTCATGATGACGATGTCCCAGAACGGCGTCAGAGGGAAATACATGTCCCAGAACGAATCGGTGGCACCGCTCGGCCGCGGCTCGTACTTCATGTCGGTCATGTACTTGTGGGCGGTGAGGAACGGGAACACCCAGAATGCAGCGAGCAACACCGCGCCACCGATGGTCGTCACGCCGAACAACAAACGCCGGCGACCGGTGTGCAACAGCACCATCACTGCCGCACCACCGAAGACGAAGATCAACACGATGCCGTGGCTGAGGGCGGACAGTGCGATCAACACCGCAGCGGTCGTGCGGTACCTGCCCGAATCGAGCCCGCGGGCGAGAAAGCCGAGGCCGAGCACGCCGAACGCGAGTGAGATGGAGAACGAGAACTCGCCCGCCATCGTGCTCGCGATGTTGCCGCCGTAGATCGTGAAGCTTTCGTCGTAGAGAAACACCGTCGCTGCGACGGCAAACAATTCGGGCAGCGGGTACACGAACCGCGCCAAGCGTCCGAAAGCCCACGCGCACAGCGGCAGCGCAACGATGCCCGCGACCGCGACGATCTTGAAGGCGATTCCGTAGGGCAAGACGACGTCGAGCAGCACGATGAACAGCGCAGGCACCACCATGTAGAAGCGATAGATCGGGAAACCCGAATACCAGTCCATCGTCCAGCCACTGAGGCGGATGTTCGACAGCAGATTGTCGCGCAGGAAGGCGGGACCCCACACGTGGGCACCCATGTCGCCACCGGTCGGGGTGTTGTTCTTGAAGATGAGACCGGGGTGCAACGTCGCGAGGAGGAACAGCATCGCCCCGCCGACGATCACGATCGACGAGAACAACTGCAGCGAAGGGAAGGTGCGGGCCGGACGTGGCGTCGGGTCCGTCGTTTCGTCACCGTCGGCGAGATCGACGACTTTTTCGGATTCTTCGGGTTCGTCCGCTTGCAAAGAGTCGGTTCCGAGCGGCGGTGTGACGTCGGCGTTCATGCCAGTTCAGTCTGTCAGGCGGGCGGTCAGCTTCCTGCCACCAGGATGAGGCCCGTCGCGTTGAAAGCCATGTGGGCAAAGATCGCCATTCCCAACCGACCGGTGCCGTGGAAACAGAGACCGAGCACGACGGCGAACGCAAAGAGGCCCGGATATTCGACCGGCGTGAAATGGATCAATGTGAACCACACTGCTGCTCCGAGCAATGCGAGGCCGTCGCTCAGCCGGCCGCGCAACGAGCCGTGGATGAAACCGCGGTACACGAGTTCCTCGACGATCGGCGCACCCACCACGACGACGAGAACCAGCACGACGATCCACGCACCATCGGCACGGTCGAAGAGGCCTCGCGCGCGGTCCTCCACCTTGTCGACGTCGAACGTCGACGGAAACAATTCACGCAACGGCCAATAGACGAGATTGACGAGCAACAACTGCGAGGCGACTCCGATCGGAATGCCTGCTAGGTCGACCGCACGGAACCCGACCGAGTAGTCCCGCATGAAGTTTCCCGATCCCATGCGCTTCGAGACCATGACGAGGACGGCAATCAAGGGCGCCCACAGGGCCACCGCGACGAGACCGACGACCCAGATCGGCTCTTCTCCGGATGCCGCACCGGATGCGCCGAAGATCACGGCGGCGAAAATGTTGGCGACGACAAAGGCACCGACCCAGCCAAAGAACAGGATGGGAACGGGAAAGTTGGCGCCGTTACCCCGGTTGCCGGGTGACGAATTTCTCGTGCTGTTCACGCGTTCCGACGGAGGTGGTCGGATCAGCCCGCGAGGCGGTGGCCGAAGAGTCCGTCGGCTGCCTCGGTGAACACGAGTTGCAGCGGCTGGTGACGGCGGTCTTCGAGACGCCAACCCGACGGCACCGACAGGCGCTCACCGTGGCGTTCGCACAGGTCGTAGGCGTGCGGGTCACGCTCACG
>Ga0315900_10007304_pt1 | contig 14528 bp, 14 predicted proteins | sample LakEriMetagenome_FD_203521 | JGI IMG/M metagenome (GOLD analysis project Ga0315900, IMG submission 203521) | Freshwater fungal communities from buoy surface, Lake Erie, Ohio, United States - Buoy 12 MA114 | ecosystem: Environmental > Aquatic > Freshwater > Lake > Lake biofilm | place: USA: Lake...
GCGAAATCGACAAACAGCACCACGCGGTAACCATTGGTGTCGTTCCAGACCTCGTGATTGTAGGTGTCGTCAAAGATGACCGCTTTTCCCTCCTCCCAGGCATACACTTCGTTCGCGATGCGGATGCGGCATTGATGACGCGGCTCGGGCACGAGCAGGCCGAGATGCATGCGCAGCACGCCCGCCCAGGGGCCGCGATGCTCGGGGATGTGCTTCCGCGGCGAAAGGATCGAAAAGAAGCCCGTGGTGCAGCCGGGGATCATGTCGAGCACCTTCATCGTCTCCGGACAGTGACGGGCGTTCTCCTGGCAGTCCATGCCGACACCTTTGAGAAAAAAGGTCTTCCATTGATCGTCGCCCTGGATCATGCCGACCTCCTTCACGATGTCCTGGAAGCTGGGCATGGCGTCGCGGTATTTCATCACCGCGTCGAGCTCGGCGCGCACTTTCTTCCAGTCCGCCTCGATCTGCGTGACCCATGGGAAATGTTTCGAGTCGTAGATCGGCGGGTCACCATGCACCGAGCAGTGGGCGATCACGGCCTCGATGACATCTTGCAGCTTGTTGACGATTTTTTCGGCCAACCCCTTGGCTGGAAAGGTGCGATGACGCCGGTGGTAGGCGTCGATGGGCTTGAGTTGAAAACCGGCGGGGACAGTGGCGACTGGAGAAGATGCTTCGGGGGGCATGGCTCGAATTGTCCGTGATGAGTAACGAATCCGTCACCTGATGCAGCCAAAAACTGCATACGGATTTTGCCCGCGGGGCTCCTGCAGGACGCGGAGCTTCAACCAATGTGCTTGCGATACGCCTCAGCGTTCATCAATGCGTCCAACTCGGCCGGGTTCGAGGCCTTGATCTTGAAAATCCAGCCGCCGAGATAGGGATCGCGGTTGAGCAGGCCGGGATCGTTGCTCAGCGTCTCATTGACCTCGACGATCTCGCCCGAAACAGGCGCGTAGATGTCACTGGCCGCTTTCACCGACTCAATCACGCACACCTGCTGCCCGGCGCTGACCTGCGCACCGATTTTGGGAGGATCGACGAAGACAACATCCGTCAGCTCGGCCTGCGCGTGGTCCGTGATGCCCACGGGGGACGGGTTCTGCATGGGGTCGATCCATTCGTGGGATTCGCGGTAGCGGAGATTGTCGGGAACGTTGCTCATGGGAATGATGGTTGGAACTCAAATGGCTGATTTGCGGTAAAACGGCTTCTTCACCACTTCCGCAGGAAAACGACGGCCTCGGATTTCGATCTCGATGGTCGTGCCGATCTTCGCCGCGTCCAACGGCAGATAGGCCATGCCAATGCCGGTGCCGAGGCTGGGGGATTGCGTGCCGCTGCACACCTCGCCGACGATTTGACCGTCATGCACCACAGGATAATGCGGACGTGGCGGCGGCGCGGTTCCGGTCATGCGGAAGGCCGCCAGTTTGTCGGGCAACCCTGCGGCTTTTTGCGCCAGCAGCGCCTCACGACCGACAAAACCGTCCTTCTCGAGAGCCACAAAGAAGCCAAGCCCAGCCTGCAGCGGCGTGCGGGTTTCAGACAGATCATTGCCATTGAGCGGGTAGCCCATTTCGAGACGCAGCGTGTCACGCGCGCCGAGGCCGCATGGGAGACCACCTGCGACTTTTACGGCATCCACGATCTTGCGGAACCACGTATCGGCCGTTTCCATCGGCATGAAGAACTCAAAGCCTTCCTCGCCTGTGTAGCCGGTGCCGCAGAGCCACATCGGGCCTGTTTCGGTCATGGTGACGAGGATCGTGTTGTGCGCGGGGAAGGAATCGTGGCTGCCGAAGATCGCGGCGGCGACTTCGCGTGATTTCGGCCCCTGGATGGCGAGACCGGCGGTGAAGTCGCTCGCATTGGCCATCATCACGTCGTCCTCATTCGTGAGCAGCGACTCGATGTGCGCCCAGTCGGCGTCGATGCGCGAGGCGTTCACCACGAGGAAGAATTCGCGCTCGCTCGTGCGGTAGGCGATCAAATCATCGATCACGCCGCCATTCCTGTTCAGCAGCAGCGTGTACTGGCCTTGTCCAGGGGCGAGCTTGGCGATGTCGTTCGTCAAAATGCGGTTCAGAAAGGCCTCCGCGCCCTTTCCACTCACGATGAACTGCCCCATGTGCGAGATGTCGAACACGCCGACGCTTTGACGCACGGCCTTGTGCTCCTCGACGATGCCCGTGTATTGAACCGGCATGTCCCAACCTGCAAAGGGCACCATCCGCGCTCCCATCTCGACATGCACGGAGTGCAGCGGAGTGCGGCGGAGGGGAGCGGAGTCGGACATGGTGCGCGCATGGTGTGAAGCACCGCCACTTTGTCAATGCACGCGCCATTTTGAGCGAAGAACAACGCGGTGATGTCGTTTGCCTCGCCACTCAAACCCTCCATAGTCGCGCCCGCCAACCCCCACCATGGCAGCACCATTTCTCACCCAGGATTTTCACATCCGCTGGTCATCGCTGACCCCGGATCACATCGAAGCCGACATCCGCGCCGCCCTTGAAAAGGCCCAGGCGGATCTCGACGCGCTCATCGACCAGGACCGCGGCAAATTGAGCTTTGAATCCGTCGTGCTCGGCCTCGACGAGGTCACACGCGGCCTGAACGAAGCCTGGGGCCTCGTGACGCATCTCGACTCGCTGTGCAACTCCCCCGCCCTGCGCGAGGCGCACAACAAGATGCTGCCTGAAGTGAGCGCCTTCTTCGCCAAAATCCCGCTCAACGAGCACCTGTGGGACTTGCTCGTCACCTACAGCACCACCGAGGATGCGAAAAAACTCGGACCAGTGCGCAAACGCGCGCTGGAAGAGGAGATGCAGGGCTTCATCGAGGCCGGTGCCGACCTGCCGCCGGAGCAGAAGAAGCGGATGGAGGAACTCTCCACCGAGCTTTCACAGCTCACCCAGAAGTATTCCGAGAACGTGCTCGACTCGACGAACAAGTGGGAGCTCATCATTGACGACCCTGCCCGCCTGCAAGGCCTGCCGCCCTCGGCCATCGAGTCAGCCCGTGCTGATGCCGCGGCCAAAAATCACGGCACTCCGGAGAAGCCCGCATGGCGCTTCACGTTGAAAGCACCCTCCATGATCCCGGTCATGGAATACCTGGAGGACGAGTCCATCCGCAAACAGGTTTGGGAAGGCACCGGCAGCATCGGGCGCGGCGGCGAGCACGACAACACGGAACTTGTCTGGAAAATCCTCCGCCTGCGCCATGAAAAGGCGCAAATCATGGGCAAGGCGAACTTCGCCGACCACATTCTCGCCCATCGCATGGCAAAGACCGGCCGCAGCGCGCTGCGCTTTATCGAGGATCTCTATTCGCGCATTCAGGAGGCCTTCCAGCGCGAAACGATCGAACTGCAGGAATACCGCGCCGACGCAGGTCATCAGCCCGTCGATTTGTTCGAGCCGTGGGAGGTCGCTTTCTGGGCCGAAAAACAGCGCAAGGCCAAGTATGACTTCGACGAGGAGGAGCTGCGCCCTTACTTCCCGCTCGACAAGGTGCTCGCCGGCATGTTCCAGCTCGCGGAGAAGGTGTTCGACCTGCGCATCACGCCGCGCGAGGTCGTTTACGTCGCGCCAGGCACGGAGGCTCCCGCAAACGTCAGCCCCCAGCCCGGAAAAGCCGGCCCTGTTGAGGTCTGGCACCCCGAGGTGAAATTTTATGAGGTGCGCAATGAGAAGGATGTCCACATCGGCTCCTTCTATGCCGACTGGCATCCGCGTGACTCGAAACGCGGCGGCGCGTGGATGAACTACCTCAAGATGGGCGTGCCGCCGAGCGGCGAGCGTGACCGCCGCCTGCACCTCGGCCTCATCTGCGGCAACATGACACCGCCCGTCGACGGCAAGCCCGCTCTGCTGACGCACGACGAGGTCTGCACCGTGTTTCACGAGTTCGGCCACCTGCTGCACCAGATCTGCGGCAATGTAGAAATCCCCTCGCTCAACGGCGTCAGCGTTTACTGGGATTTTGTCGAGCTGCCCTCGCAACTGCTGGAAAACTTCTGCTGGGAGCGCGAAAGCCTCGATCTCTTCGCGCGCCATCACGAGACCGGCGAGGCGATCCCCGCGAAGCTCTTCAAGAAGATGCTCGCCGCGAAAAACTACCGCAGCGCCAGCGACATCATGCGTCAGCTCGCCTTCGGAAAGCTGGACCTCGAGTTGCACATGCACCACTCCACCGACGAGGGCGCGGACCTCGACAAGCTCGCCCGCAAGCTGCTCGAAGGTTACGTCATGCCGCTGAAAACCGAGCCGCCGACGATGGCGCGCCGTTTCGGCCATCTTTTCAGCAATCCTGTCGGCTACGCCGCCGGCTACTACAGCTACAAGTGGGCCGAGGTGCTCGACGCCGACGCGTTCACGCGTTTCCAGAAGGAAGGCGTGCTCAATCCCGCCGTCGGCCGTGAGTTTCGCGACACCATCCTTAGCAAAGGCAACTCCGAGGACCCCGCGAAGCTCTACCACGACTTCATGGGCCGCGATCCCGACGCGATGGCGCTGCTCGTGCGCGCCGGGCTTGCCTGACGGCAGGAATGTCGGAACCAGAATGGCTTATGACGGATGGTCCAATCATTCGGACTTGGTCATTCATTCTGCATTTGTCATTCTGGTTTCCTCATGGTGCCGGCGTCCGCGATATGCGAGCGCAAAGAACACGCACACCGCCGCGGTGAGCGCCGTCTCGCCCCACCAGAAGCGCGACCAGTCGGTGGCGCCGTCCTTTGTGCAGGCATCGTACCACCAGCCGCCGCCGAGATAGCCGCACAAGTTCCCCACGCCGCTCATCAGCAGCGCCAGCAAGGCCTGGGCGCGCACGCGCCATTTGGGATCGATGCGTTCCTCCAGATAAATCTGCGTGGTGATGAAGTAGAGCGTGAATGCAAATCCATGCATCAGCGTGCCGAACATCACCCAGCCCGTGGTGGCGAGCGCGTTGAAGGAATAGCGCACCACGCAGATCGCGATGCCTGAAAGGAAGACCCATTTCAAACGCACACGGGCCAGCACGCCCGCAAGAACCATCATGACGAGGATTTCCGTCGTCTGCCCGAGCGAAATCACGGCGGAGATGTTTTTCACACCGAGATCACCGAGATGCCGCGAGGTGTAGGGATAAAATGCTGCCAGCGGGATGCAGTACAGCGCCGCTGTGATGAACACGACGCGGTGATCGCGGTTTTTGAGCAGCTCGAGCGCATCCAGGCCTAGAATCTGCCGCCAGGTGCGATGCTGGACAACTTCACCGGGCGGAATGTCCGGCAGACGCCATGTCAGGGTCATCACCACCAGCCACAGGCACGCGGCTGTGAGACCACCGAGGAGCGAGGCGTCCGCCTTCAGCACAAAGCTGATGATCCAGCATCCCACCATCCATCCGCCCGTGGCCCAGGCCCGTAACGGGCCGAACTGCCGCTTCGCATCATGCAATTGGGAGAAAACAATGCTGCTGGCCACGCTCCACACCGGCGTGGCAACGAGCGCCTGCACCTGCGCGCAGGCCAGCACCGCTGTGTCGCTCCATCCCCATGCCAGCGAGCCGCAGGTGAGCAGCAGCGCGGCGCTGGTGGCCGCCGTGAGCCAGCGCAGCAGCAGCACCGGCGAATGCTTCTGGTCCGCCATCGCCCCGACAAACAGCGGCGAGATGAAGGCGGCGACGGCCGTGGTGGAAAACACCAGCGGCACGAGATGACCACGGCCGTGCGCGGTGAAGACGTTCGCCAGCGGCACGCCCCACATGCCCATCGGCATCGCCGTGCAGAAAAACAGCGTCGCGAGCGTGCGGCGGCTGGCTTTGGCGTCCGGGTCGGGGGCGGGCATCGTTCTTGGAATAAACGCGACTTCCTCAAACTCCAATCGCGGGATTGGAAAAAGCGCTCCTTGCGCCTCCGGTCCGCCTTTCCATCTTCCGCGACCTTTCTCCCGCCCAACCCCTTTCTCCCATGGAAAACGTCATCATCATCGGCACCGGCTGCGCCGGCTACACGGCAGCGATTTACACCGGCCGCGCGAATTTGAAGCCCCTGATCCTCTCCGGCAACCTCCCCGGCGGCCAGCTCACGACCACGACCGAGGTGGAAAACTTCCCCGGCTTCCCGAACGGCATCATGGGCCCCGAGCTCATGATGAACATGCAGGCGCAGGCGGAGAAATTCGGCGCGCGCATCGAGTACTCGCTCGTCAGCAGCGTCAAAAAGACCGCCGCGGGCCATTTTGAGGTCGTCACAGAAAGCGGCACGGTCTATGAGGCGCACAGCGTCATCATCGCCACCGGTGCCTCACCGAAGCATCTCGGCCTGCCGAACGAAAAAGCACTCATCGGCCACGGTTTGACCAGTTGCGCCACCTGCGATGGCGCTTTCTACCGCAACGTGCCCGTCTGCGTCATCGGCGGCGGTGACAGCGCCTGCGAGGAGGCCGGTTTCCTCACCAAATTCGCCAGCACGATCTATTTGATCCACCGCCGCGACACCCTCCGCGCCTCGAAGATCATGGCCGACCGCACACTCGCCAATCCGAAGATCAAGCCGGTCTGGAACAGTACCGTCAGCGAGTACCTGACCGATGAAAAAGGCGAGATGCGTGCTGTGACGCTGCAAAACCTCGTCACCGGCGAAAAGAGCGAACTGGAGCTGAAGTGCGTCTTCGTCGCCATCGGCCACATTCCGAACGCGGCCTTCCTCGGCGATCTCGTCGATACCGATGAGAACGGCTACATCCTGCAAACCCAGGGCACACGCACGAAAACGGAGGGCCTCTTCGCCGCCGGTGACGTGGCGGATCATGTCTATCGCCAGGCCATTACCGCCGCCGGCCAGGGCTGCGCCGCAGGGCTGGAGGCTGAACGCTATCTCGCGGACAAAGGCGTGCATTGATTGACGCTGGACAGATGCCCGTGGCACGGCATGTATCGCGGCGAAAAAACGCGCCCGATTTCCCCACGCATGAGCCATCTGGAGACCTCAAAGATCATCCGCCTCGCCCTTTTCTCCGCCGTCGCCCTGCTGGTGTCCTGCCAGAATGTCGCTTCACGCGGACAGACGCAGTACCTCGAAGCCTTCAATCCCGGCAGCGTGCCGCATTCCGCGATGTACAACGCCGACCAGGTCTCCTACTGGGACGGCGACGGCATCAGCGGCGCGGCCAGCATCACCATCGATCTCAGTGATCAGAAGGCCTACTTTTACAAGGGAGGCACGCTGGCGGGCGTCTCCGCCCTTTCGACGGGTGACGAAAAACACCCGACCAAGACCGGAAACTTCAAGGTCATCGAAAAAGACCAGTGGCATAAATCCAACCTGTACGGCGACTTTGTGGACTACGCCGGAAACGTGGTCGTGGCGAACATCGACATCACCAAGGACAAGCCGCCGCCCGGCACACGCTTCGAGGGCTCGAAGATGCATCACTTCATGCGCTTCACCGGCGGCATCGGCATGCATGAGGGCTTCCTGCCCGGCTATCCCGCCTCCCACGGCTGCGTGCGCATGCCCGGCCACATGGCGGCCATTTTTTACCACAACGTCGTCAAAGGCACGCCCGTCACCGTGCGTCCCTGATCCCAGCCCGCCGCCGTCATGACACCGGAAACGCCGATTGAAATCAGCCCCACCGATGTCAGCTATCTCATGGGACGCCCTGGCGAGCGCACCTTCCGCCTGATCGACTGCCGCGAGGAAAGCGAATGGCACGTCTGCCATCTGCCGGACGCTCAGCTCGTCCCGCTCTCCCGTTTCGGCGAGCTGGCGCCGCAGGTTTTCGCGAACACCCAGGAGCATCTCATCATCTACTGCCATCATGGCATGCGCAGCCTCCGTGCGGCGCAGTGGCTGCGGGAATATGGCTTCATTCACGCGCAGAGCATGCGCGGCGGCATCGACGCGTGGGCCGACCTCGTCGATCCTGAAATGCCGCGTTATTAAATCACATGCTGCGGACTTTGCGGTGGCACGTTGATGCATGACGACTACCATGCACGCCCTCAAACCGCACGCATGGTCCGCCTTCTCACCCAGCAAGGACAACTCATCGACTGGAACGACGAGAAATCGCATCCGTTCCCGGACAATCTTGTCTTCCTCGACCTGCTGAATCCGGGACGTGGCGAAGAGCTGGAGGCGGAAAAGTGGCTCGAATACCAGCTCCCCACGCGTGAGGAAATGCAGGAGATCGAGGAATCCAGCCGCCTGTATATGGAGAAAGGCGCGCTTTACATGACCGCGTGGCTGCCCGTCGGTCTCGACACGCCGGATCCCGACAGCACCGCGATCTCATTCGTCATCGCGCCCGACTGTCTCACGACCGTGCGCTATGCCGACCCGATGGCCTTCCGCGTGCTCGTGGATCAGGCGAAGCGCCAGTGCAGCATGCCGCTGAGCAGCGACGCGGTCTTCCTCCTGCTGCTGGAGCTCATCGTCGCCCGCATCGCCGACGCGCTGCAAAGCGTCGAGGGCGACATGAAAAAAATCTGCCGTGACATTTTCAGCCTCGACCCGCACAAGGCGCACGCCCGCGTGGAAAAGGATCTCAGCGACGTGGTGAAGCTCCTCGGCCGCCGCAGCGCCCTCGTCGCGAACCTGCGCGAGAGCCTGCTCAGCCTCAGCCGCATGCTGCAGTATTTCCTCAACAACGCCGCCACCTGGATGCGCGGGGATCTCGCCGCGCAGTTCCGCAGCGTCATGCGCGACATCAAGAGCCTGGACGATTACACCAACCAGCAGACGCAGGAGATGACCTTCCTGCTGGAGTCCACTCTCGGCCTCATCAACATCCAGCAGAACCAGATCATCAAGATCTTCACTGTCGCCAGCGTGCTCTTCATGCCGCCGACTTTGATCGCCAGCATCTACGGAATGAACGTCGGCCTGCCCGCGCAGGGCCACGGCTGGGCCTTCTTCATCGTCATGGTGGTCATCGTGCTCTCCGCTGTGCTGCCGATCTGGTTCTTCAAGCGCAAGCGGCTGCTGTGATTTAGCTCACTGATCCAGCGCCGCCATCGGAAAATCAGCGCTGGTGGTGTGCTGTGCGGCCATGATGGTCTTCATCTGGGTGATGATGTCAGGATGCTCAGCCGCGACGTTTTTTGTCTCGGCGGGATCGGTGGTGATGTTGAAGAGCTCCTCGCTTGGAGCGGAGGCCCTGGCTTTCGCGCCTTTGCCGCTGAGTTGGCGGCGCACGAGCTTCCAATCGCCCATGCGCAGGATCTGTTGGCCGCCGTAGCCGGGGAACTCGCGATACAAGAACTCACGCGCCGGTTGCTTCTCACCGAGCAGCGTCGGCGCGAAGCTGATGCCGTCGGTTTTCGGTGTTTTGTCCTTCGCGCCGATGAGTTCGGCGAGCGTGGGCATCCAGTCCTCGAAGCCGGTGACGCGGTCGCTGGTCGCGCCGGCCTTGATCTTTCCTTTCCAGCGCACGATGCCGGGGGAGCGGAAACCGCCTTCGTAGAGCGTGCCTTTGCCATCGCGCAGGCCTTGGTTGGAATTGAAGAAGGCGCAGTCAGTGCCGGCGAGTCCTTGATGCGTGCCGCTGACAGGGCCGTTGTCGCTGGTGAAGACGAAGATGGTGTCCTCATCGAGACCGAGTTCGGCGATGAGCGTCATCATCCGGCCGATCTCGCGGTCCATGCGGGTGATCATGGCGGCGTAAGCGGCCTTGGGCTTGAAGTGCGGCAGGTAGCCTTTGCCGCCGGGATAGGGCGGATCGTCAAACTTGCCGAGGTATTCCTGCAACGAGTCATCCGGCACCTGGAGCGCGACATGCGGCGCGGTGGTGGGCCAGTAGAGGAAGAAGGGCTTGTCCTTGTTGTCGCGGGCGAACTTGAGCGCCTGCTCCGCGATGAGGTCGGCGGAGTATTCGGTGCCTTGGAAGCGCCGGTAGCTCTCCGGCTTGTTCGGGTCCTCGTCGGGCTTGAGCTTGTCGTTGGAGGGGAACGGCGGGTTCTTCAGCTCGATGGTCTTGTCGTTGTCCCACAGATAGGTGGGATAGAAATTGTGCGCGACGCCCTGGCAGTTGTAGCCGAACCAGCGGTCAAACCCCTGCTTCAGCGGCTCGCCGGTCGATCCCGGACCGCCCAGGCCCCATTTGCCGAAACCGCCGGTGGTGTGGCCCATCGACTTGAAGACCTCGGCGAGTGTGATGGCGGCGTCTGGAATCGGAAACTGACCTTCATGCTCCGGTTTGCCCATTTTCGGCAGTCCCTTGGCGTTGTCGGCCTGGCGGTTGTCGCGAATGAAGGCGTGTCCAGGATGCAGGCCGGTCATGAGCACGCAACGCGAGGGAGCACAGACCGCGTTGCCAGTGTAATGCTGCGTGAGGCGCATGCCCTCCGCCGCCATGCGGTCGAGATTAGGCGTCTTGATGTACTTCTGGCCGTAGCAGCCGAGATCGCCGGGGCCGAGGTCATCGGCGAGAATGAAGATGACGTTCGGCTCGCGGGCGTGGGCGGCGAGAGCGCACGCAAGGATGAAAAGGCTGGTCAGGAGCTTCATGGCGAGGTGGGAACGGCAGCGGGAGGCGTTTCTTGTTTCAGTTTGCGTTTGGGCAGTGAATCGAGCTTCCACTGCATCCACAGCGTGAGCAGCGCCATCGCGGCGATGAGCAGCGCGATGATGTAGAAGCCGGGGCGGGATAGAAACTTCATGAGAGTGGCGGAAAGAAACGAAAGAAGGCGAAAAAAGCCAGCAGCGGAGCGATTCAATCAAACACAACTCCTTCATGAACCGGCTCCTGCTTCTCCTACCGCTCCTTTTGCTCAGCCAACCCGCTCATGCCCTCCCTGAGGCGGCGATTCAGAAGTTCATCGATGACGCTATCAAGGCGGGTGGCGGCGAGGTGGTCATTCCGCACGGAGTGCATGTGATCGAGCGCGGTCTGATGATCAAAGATGCCAAAAAGCTGCGGATTGTCGGCCTGGATGCGGAGGAGACGGTGCTGAAGGCCGCCCCGAAGGCGGTCTCGCTGTTTTTGCTGGGCGGGACCTGCGAGGAAGTGCGGATTGAGAAGCTAACCCTCGACGGCGGTCAGGATGCTGTGTCGGAAATGGCGGAGACGGGCTTGGCGAACAAGCTGGCGAAGGTGCGTGTGGGGCGCTGCTTTTTCCAAAATCAACGTCGCTCTGCCGTTCTGCTGCCAAAGGCCGCCATCGAGGCGCTGGAGATCGAGGATTGCACGTTTCGTGACATCGCAGGCACGGTGGTGGTGTTTGGAGAAAGGATGAGCGGCTGCTCGATCACGCACAACCATGTGACGCGCTGCCAGACTGGCATCGAGCTTGCCGGTTCGCAGCGCTGCCTCGTCGCCAGCAATGAAATCAGCGCCTGTGGCACGGGCGTGCTCATCACCGCCGCCACGGAGGTTAAAATCATCGAGCAAGGCAACGTGGTGGCGCTCAACGCCATCACTGGCAGCCTGAAAAACGCGGTTCAGATCAACGCACGCACGCAGAAGAACTCCGTGATTCAGAACGAAATCAGCGGCAGCGCCGACGATGGCATTCACCTCTTGGGCGAAGCGCATGTGGTGAAAGGAAACAAAATCACCGGCAGCGGCGGAAAAAACATCGCCGTCATCGAGGGCAAACACGACGTCGCCGATTGATCAGCCGCCGTACAGAGCCTTCACCAACCCCTGCACGCGTTCTCCGGGAAGAGCGCCGACTTCCATTTGATTCATGACGTAGGCGAATGAGATGCCGTTCTCCGGATCGGCGAAGGCGAGGCTGCCGCCGGCGCCGGGATGACCGTAGGCTTTCAAGCTCGGACCGTAGAGCTGGCGCAGCTTGCCCCCATGGTTCGCGGACTCCGGATCTTCATCGATCGGATCCTGCATCATGCCGTTGGAGAAGGCGACGGGGGTGAGCAGCACGGAGTCGTTCTCCTGGGTGAGCGTCTGCTCAAAGCGCCGGGTGACCGATTCAGGAATGATCTGCGCGCCGTTCCAGCGCCCGCCCTGCGCGAGCATGCTGTAAAATTGCGCCAGTCCGCGCGCGCTGCCGACGCCGCCCATGCTGGCATAGCCACGCGCCCATGTTTCGCTTTGGTTGAAGTCGCTCACCGCGTTCAGACCGAAGGGCGAGGTGAACGTGCGCTGCGTGAGCGTGCCGGCGGTGTTGAAGGCTTTGATGAACGGCTGGTCGCTGTTGGCGATGCTGATTTTGCCAGGATAAATCGGCGAAACACGGTCCCACTGCGCGCTGGGCAGGCCGATCCAGAAATCGAGCGCCATGGGACTGCCGAAGACCTCGCGGAAGTACTCGCCGAGCGACTCCGCCTCGGTGAGACGGCGCACGATTTCATCCAGCAGAAAGCCGAAGGTGCGCGCGTGATAGCCCTGGCGAGTGCCCGGCTCCCACAGCGGATGCTGGCGCTCCAGCGCCTCGACGACGGCCTCGTAGTTGTAGATCGGCGTGCGCTGGTCGAGGGCGCACAAACCCGCCGTGTGCGTGAGCAGATGGATGAAGGCGACGTTCGATTTGCCACCGCCGACGAACTCTGGCCACACCTCGGCCACCGGGCACTCGAGCGGTATGCCCGCCTCTTCGAGCGCGAGGAGGCAGCACACGGCGGCGGGGCCTTTGGTGGCGGACCAGACAGGAACGAGCGTGCTTTCATTCCAAACGCACGAACGGGCGCGGTCGCAATGTCCATGCGCCAGGCTCAAGACCTCGCGCCCATGCTGCCAGATGGAAACCGAAGCGCCCATCTCCCAGCGCGTGCGAAAGCTCTCCTCAAACCAGGCGCGCACGGCCTGGAGGTTCGCAGGACTGGCCGGCGTGCTCATGCGGGGTGGGTCTCCAGTTGCGCGCGGAGGCAGTCGAGGTCGCGGTCCTTTTTCGCGTGGTGCCGCAGCTCGCCGTCCATTTGAAAAGCGCGGTCAAGGTAAGCCAGCGCCTTGTCATGCAGGCCGAGGCGGGCGTGATAGCAGCCCATGCTGTAGTAATAGACGGATTTCGTGCGCAGCGTGGCCGGTCCGCGGGAGAGGACGTCCACCGCCTCGGCGGTGCGGCCGAGCTCATGCAGGCAGAAGGCCGCGTGAATGTAACCGCCCGGCTCCGACGGCTCCTGGGCGCAGAGTTTTGTGGCCAGCGCCAGCGCCTCCGCCCAGCGGTGACCGCCCATGAGGCAGAGCAGCGTGATCTCGATGACATCCACACGATCATGCATCTCCGGCGGGAGCGGAGCCAGCTCCTCCCGGGCCTCGTCAAAGAGCCCCAGCTCCACATAGCCCTGAGCGGCGATGATTCTGCGTTCAGCCTCGGTCATTTTGCGTTTGATGCGCCCATGAGAACGCAAAGCACGCGCCTGAACAAGGTTTTTCATGCCTTCCAGCCGTGATCTTCCAAAAGATCACGCCGGGCGCGCAGCCCGCAATTTTTTCGCCGCCTCCACGCGCGCGGTGACCTCCCACGCACCCCACGTGGCGATGTAGCCGGCCAGAGCGACGACCGCGCCAAGAATGACGCCACCCACGAGCATGACGGGCGCATGCTCCTTGAGCACCAGCCAGGCATCCACCATCGACTCAGGCAGTTCGGTGGGGAAAGGCGTGGCGGGCACTTTGGTATAGAGCGCCAGGAACCACTTCCCGATGGTGTACTCCAGCCAGGCGATGAAGGGAATGGTGAAGGGATTGCTCAACCAGCACAGCACCAGGGCCACGGGGATGTTCACACGGAAGATGGCGGCCAGGATCGTGGCCGTGGGCATCTGGATGGGCAGCAGTTGCAGCGTGATGAAGGTGCCGACGGCCATGCCGCCAGCGAGCGTGTGCTGCGTGGGCTTCCACACGCGCTTGTCGAGGAAGTGACGAGCAAACCAGCGCATGACCGGCCTCTCCCGCAGTTTGCGCGGATGCTTGAGGAAGCGGATGGTCTTGAAGACCGTGCGCCGGAACCAACCCTGGAGCATCGCCATCATCTCAACGTCCTCCTCCGGTGCCCGCCCAGGTCAGCAAGGCCACGCCGAGGACGATGCGATACCAGGCGAAGCCATTGAACGTGTGCCCCTGCACAAATCGGATGAGCCACTTCACCACGATGAACGCGGAGACGGCGGAAACCACCGTGCCGAGGACGACCATGGCCCAGTCTTCGTTGCCGGCCTCGCCGTCCTTGATGGCAGAGAGGATTTTGAAACCGCCGGCCGCCATGAGCGTGGGGATGCCGAGCAGAAATGAAAATTCAGTCGCCGCAGGCCGCGCCACACCAAAGGCCATTGCCATCAGGATGCTGGCCCCAGAACGTGAAGTGCCGGGAAACACCGCGGCGAGGAGTTGCGCCAGCGCCACGGCCACCACCACCGTCCAGGTGATGTCCGGCGTGCCGGGCTTTCCCTTGTGCAAAAACTCCAGCACCAGGATGATCACTCCGCCGGCCAATGTTGCCCAGGCCACGGGCGGAATGGTCTCCGGCAGCTCGATGTCGAGCTTTTTGACGACCAGGCCGCCGACGGCGGTGATGAAAAAGGAAACGGCCAGCTTGGAGAGATAATCCCGCGTGCTGGCATCTCC
>Ga0315900_10007305_pt1 | contig 14524 bp, 5 predicted proteins | sample LakEriMetagenome_FD_203521 | JGI IMG/M metagenome (GOLD analysis project Ga0315900, IMG submission 203521) | Freshwater fungal communities from buoy surface, Lake Erie, Ohio, United States - Buoy 12 MA114 | ecosystem: Environmental > Aquatic > Freshwater > Lake > Lake biofilm | place: USA: Lake...
ATAGAGAAAATCCAAATACATACTCAAATGGGGGCAAAATAGATTATTCTATGTATGATGTATTTCAACATGGAACTTATTCAAATGGAGGTATGATAAAACGTGCTGATGGAAGTTATTCTCAAAGAGGTTTATGGGATAATATTAGAGCTAATGCAGGCTCAGGAAAAAAGCCTACTAAAGAAATGTTGGCGCAAGAAAGAAAAATAAATAATCAAAAAGCTAACGGAGGTTACTTATCTAGTTTTAAAGCATCTAATATCCAAACATATTAATATGACTATTGCAGAAAAATATAATAATATAGCTTCTAATTCAGAAAATACTGAAAATCCACCAGTTACTAGTTTTAATTTTAAAAAAGCAAATACTAATGATATTGCTAAACTAATATATGACGAAGTAAATAATAATATTCAGGCTGCTAAAAAAGCAGGAAGAATAGCTGCTAATGAAAATCTAAATGCTTTAGGTATTACTGCTCAAATACTATTTGAAACAGGTTACGGAAAATCAGAACTAAGTTCTAAGTATAATAATTTTGGAGGACTACGTGCAGATAAAAATTGGAAGGGGCAAGTAGTAGATATGGTAAATAAACAAACTAAACAAAGTTACCAATGGAGAGCATACCCTACTGTTTCTGATGGAATAAAAGCTCAAGTAGATTTTTATATTGATAACGGAAGATATAAAAAGAATGGAGTCTTTAATGCTAAAACTCCACAAGACCACATCAATGCTGTAGCTAAAGCAGGATATGCTGGTGGAGAATCTGATTATGTAAAAAAAGTAAATACAGTATTAGAGACTCTTCCAAATAAACTTAGCAATTATGATCCTAATATTTTAAAACAATGGGAAGAATATAAATCACAAGCAGCATCAAATCCTCCTATAGAATATAAACAACAAGCACCAGTATATAATATACAAGCACCGTCTCTTCCCAAAGTAAGACCATATTTTGATAAAGGTTTAGGGCTTACGACTGAAATAGATAAAAACCATGAGATTATACAAGCTATGGAAAATGCTGGTAGATCTGAGTATTTAGAAAAACAAGTAGATAAAATAGAAAAACCTTTATTTGAAGCTTTATTAAAACCTGTTAAATTTGCTACAGGAGGTAATATAATAATTAATAACAACAATTTATATCAAAATAGTTATCCTCAAAAATACGAAGGGAATTTTAAAAATATATTTAGAGATTACAGAAAAAAATGATAATTTTATAAAAATTTGCTGTCATGAACAAAGGAATTAATAACCCAGGATTTAGAGCACTGCCTCAAAGTGTTCAACAAAATATTCTTTCTAATATGAAATACGGAGGAAGAATGTATAATACTGGTGGAATGCTGACTGAATATAATGAAGGTGGTACTCACGAAGAAAATCCTTTAGGAGGAATTCCTGTAGGACAAGGTCCTAATGGGCAGCCTAATTTAGTAGAAGAAGGAGAAACTAGATTTAATGATTATATCTTTTCTGATAGACTAGAGATTACAAAAGATATAGCAGAAGAATTTAATTTGCCTAAAAATTATGTAGGTAAAACTTTTTCTGATGCTTCTAAATCTATGCAAAAAAGTAACTCACGAAGAGTAGATGATAAGATAGAACAAGCTAATATAGAAAGAAATCTTACTAAATTACAAGAAGCTCAAGAAATGTTTAAGCAAGCTGAAGTATCTAAAAAGCTTGAAGAAATTAATGAGTTAGATCCTAATGCATTAGCAGCAATAGCGGGACAAGGACAAGGACAACCTTCTATGGCTCCTACTCAACCATCTCCTGAAGAAATGATGATGATGGAACAAGCAGCAATGCAACAAGGACAAATGGCAGAACAACCTATGATGGAAGGATCAATGGAAGGTATGGCTTATGGAGGCCCTTTAAGTAATATTGCATTTGGAGGTGGAGGCTCAATGAACTTTAAATCTCCTGCTGCATATAAAGCTTGGTTAGGATATGGACATGCTTCTGGTGCATTTGATAGAACCCCAGGAAATCAAAAAGTAAGTATTCAAGGAGAACCTCATAAAGTACAACATGCAATGGGAGGTAATATGTATCCTAACGGAGGATCATTACCTACTAATGTAGTACAGTCTCCTACTTACCAAGACACTTTTAATCCTAATTTTGCTTATCCTGCTTCAGCAATTGATGAACCTGTTTATAGTAATCAAAAAGAAGCACAAGCAGCTCTATTAAATTACGGTAATGATGTATCTAGAACTTATTTTCAAGATCCTACAACAGGACAAATGGGAGAACTTATAGGAAATAAAGATATGCGTAGTCAAATTAATCCTTATACAGAACAGCCTTATTTACAAACTTGGTCTCCTGATAGATCTACTAAAGTAGCTACACAAAATATATTTCCTATGCAATATGCTATGGGAGGAAATTGCTATGGATGTGGAGGTAAAATGTATGCTTCAGGAGGACAATTTGTTCCAGGAAGAGGTTTTGTGTTAAGTGAAGATAATAGCGATAATTTATTAGGAGCTGGTATAGTAGGAGGACTAAAAGGTGCTACTGCTATGATTCCAGGTGTTGGAGGTTATATATCTCAAGGAATAGATGCTATTTATAAAGGAATAGATCCAACTATTAGCGATGCAGAAAAACGAGCAATGGGATATACTCAAGGTGTAACTGGATTATCAGGACTTGTTACAGGAAATGTACCAGATGCAATTAATAATAGTATTGCAGGTTTTAATCAAGGTATTCAAAATACTGAAGGTATATCTGACGAAACTAAAAATATATTAGGCGGTGTAGGTACTATGGTTAATACAATGACTCCTTTTTTAGGTCGACCAGGAATGCCTTTAGGAAAAAATACTCCTATTAATGTAATAGACGAAACAGATTATATAAATCTGCCTGATAGCTTTGCTATGGGAGGTACTATGGGAAAAGGTCTTAGTGCTTATTATGATGCAGACGGTATGGGAGGGTACCTAGGAACTAGAAATTTTTTTAGCAATGGGGGAGATATGAATCCCCCAAATAAATATTTAGTAAGAACTAATCAAAAAGGTGATTTAATTGAAGAAACATATAAAATAGGTGATGTTCAATTTAATAATATAAGAAAAATTACAGACCCTACTTTATCAGAAATGGATGTATTATTAAAATACGAAGAAGCTACTGGCAAAAGTTTAAATGCAACTAAACCTAATGAACCTTCTACAGAGCAAACAAATACTCCTACAGTTATGTTGCCTTCTATGCAAAAAATATCTGAAGAAGATTTTTCTCCTACAGGATATAGTACTAGATTTATAGATCTGCCAGATGATTTAAATGCACCTACAACTACTACTCCTACAGTAAATACTGATAAATCAAACATGGTTCCTGTAGAAGGTATAGATGGGAGCAATAGTATCCTAACAGCTTTTATGCCTGATTCAATGCCTGAGTCAGTACCTGATTCAGAAATACCAGAATTAAATACTGGAGAAGATCTTACAGAAGAACAAAAGCAAACAGCTAGAGAAAACTATGCTAGAAAACAAGCATTAGATATGGCTAAAATTAATTTAAAGTATAAAGAAAGTTTACCTGCTTTTGCTTTAGGTATAGCTCCTTCTATGTATAATCTTTATCAAGGATTATCTAGACCTGATCAAATGAATCTAAATGATATTTATTCTGGTGATATAAATCCTGAGCTAGTAAATTATGCTACTAGTAGAAATATAATGAGAGATACTGCAGCAGGTCTTAAAAAAGATATTAAAAGTAAAACTCAAGGCGGTGCTTACTTAGCAAATATCCAAAGTACTGCAAATAAATTATCTGAAGGACTTTCTAAAATAGACGAATTAGAGCAAAACACTAACTCTAAAATAAAATTAGAAACAGATAGTTTAAACAAAAAACGTAAAGACGAAGCAGAAAAAGTAATAACCCAATATAATAAAATGGCTAAAGCTGCTAAAGCTGCGCATTTAAATGAAGCATTATCAGGTCTTAAAAGCAAAATAGAAACTGATGCTAAAAATAAATTTGATTTAGAAAAACTTAGAATATTTGCACCAGATGTTGCAGGAAATTTAGAGTATAATACTATTTTAGATCAACTTGGTTCCTATACAGCAGGATTATTTAATAAGAAGAAAAAAGATTAATCATGGCAGTTACCCCTTTTCATGTTCCTTTTAAGACTGAATATAAACCTTTAGGTTTAGAAAATTTAATACAGCCTCTTTCTGATATTCAGAGTAAATTCGATGTTACTAAACTTGCATTAGAAGATGCTACATATAATATATCAAGATTATCTCAAGACGATCCTAGAGGAAAAGAACTTGTAAAAGAATTAAAAGATAAAACAGATTATATTGCAGAAGAATTAGGAAGAACAGGAAATTATAGACAAGCTGCTATACAATTAAAAAAATTAAATAAATCATTTACTGAAGATCTAGAAACTAAAGCTATTGTAGGAAATTACGAGACTTATAAGAAATCTTATGATGAGCAAGAAAAAAGAGTAAAAGAAGGAAAGATACATCAAAAAGATTTAGAAACTTGGGATTATAAAATTAAAAATACTTTTGGCGGAACCAGATATGACCCTGGTACTCAAAAATATACTAGTATAAATACTAGACCTCCTGAAGAAAATAGAGAAAAAGAAATGGAAGATTTATCTTTAAAATTAGCAGGAATGTTAGCATCAAATGATGAAGAGTCTATACAAAATTTAGGAAGTACTAATGGATTTGATGTAAATCTTTTAAAAAGAACTGTTAAAGTTAGGGACTTAGAATCTACGCAAAAAGAAGTAGCAAATTTCTTAAAAGGACAATCTAGATTTAAAGATTATATTTTAGATAAAGCAGATAGAGAATATTTTTACAATAATCATAAAACAGAAACAGCTTACGCTAATGGTGCTGATATAGATCCTGATGCATTTAAAAATCAAATTTATCAAGGAACTGTTAGAAAAATACAAGACCAAATAAATTACGTAAAGAAAAATAATAATAATCCTGAAGCTTTAAAAAAATTAAATACTAATTTAACTGAATTACAAAAAGATTATCAACAAGCTATTGCTGATGGTACTTATGATGAATTTACTAAAAAACTATATAAAGAAGATGCATTAGGACAATTTGATAGACTTGCTTATACAGCAGCTGATATAGTTGACTACAGATCTACAGGAGTAGATTTAGAAATTAAAACAGATACAGAAGCACAAAATGCTGCTAGAAAAAAATCCACTGAAGCAATAGCAGATATAGGTACTATTACTACTTCAGTAGGTGCGGGACAATCTTCTACTTTTCCTAAGACTAACATACCTGCTATGTTAGGAACAGCTGATCCATTAAATAAAGCAAAACAAAATTTACAATCTGCTTTTACTTTAGCAACTAGCCCTTTACTTAAAACATTTGATTTAGCTACTTTAAATGCAGACTTTGAAAAAACTCAAGGACAAATAATACAAAGCACTGATAATTTTTTAAATATAAAAAATCAGTACAATAAGTCTATTAGTAATAACCAAGCTAAAATTGCTGCACTAAATAATAGAATGGCATCAGCAGTAAGTCCTGAAGAACGTAAATCTTTAATGGCAGAAAAAAATAGTTTAGCTAATCAAATTATTACAGACAGATTAAGTTTAACTGCTACAGAGCAAATGACTGGTAATGTTATTACAGAGACTTTAATAAAAAATAATTTTTTTGAAAAAGGAATAACGAATGCTTTTACAACAGGCTTAAGTGATAATGATAAAGAAAAAATAAAATCTATTCTTTTGAAAAATGGTTATGATCCTGTTACTTATAAACCTTCTGCAAATGCAAATCCATATGGAGTAATAGAAGAATTAAATATGATTGCAGGAGAACAATATATGAAAACTGGATTAAATGCTGCAGGAAAACCAACGACGGCTAATACTACTATGCCGTTACCTAATTTAGGCAGTGATCAAATTGCTGCTAGAATAAATTCTAACAAAGCAGCAATAACAAAAATTTTTGCAGAAAAATATCCTGAGTTATTAAATGATTATACTGCAGCTACTTTTGATAATTCTTCTCAAAATATAATAAATAATTTAGAGGCTAATCCGCAATTAAAAGCAGCTTTAAATACAGTAGTTCAACGTCCTGCAAAAACTATTACTACTTCTACACAAAGTAATTATAGAAATACTCAAGATGATTTTGCTACTATAATGCTAGGACAAATTTTTAAACAGTACCAAACTAATTTAAAAATTGATAATCCAGAAGTATTAAATCCTCTAGAAGTTACTATGAATGAATCTCTAGGGAAATTTACAGATAACAAAAGTACTGAGCTTGTAAAAGAAGTATTGACTAATACTACAGGTTCTACAGCAATGCGTAGAGCTAATATTACAAATGGATTAACTTTAGAAAATACATCAGGAGATACTGATTATAGTATTGCTGCTTATAATACAGATAGGCCACATTTTGTTGGAAAAGATCCTAATGGTAATACTATTTTAAGATTTAATATTAAAGAAGAATTTGCAGGAAAATCTGCTACTGTAAAAGGAGCAGTTGCTAATTTTTTAAGTACAGGAACAGGAATAAATAAAGACGAAGCTGCAAAAGGATCTTCTTTTGTTACAGACTCTCAAGTAAATGCTTGGAAACAAAAAAATCCTGATAATCTTTATGTAGTAGTAGAAGGAACTAATATTGATTTTGTTGGAAATGCTCAAAATAAATATAAAGAAATAGTAACTAATGGTATTAAATTAGGAACAGAAGATGGCCAAGAAGCTGCTAGAATTGCTGTTGGAAACTTTGCTCCTATATGGTTAGTTTCAGATTCTAAAAGAAGAGAATTGTATATGGCGGCTGCGTCAGAAATTAATGATGGTATAAAACAAAATGAATTTAAAACATTTGTACAACCACCTGCAGTTTGGAATCAAATAGATGAAAAAACTTCTGAAGGATTTTATATTAACTATGCTGTAGAAGATGGAAATGTAATTGCAAAAGTTTACAAACTCACAAAAAATGAAAAAGGTGTTATTACTGATAAGCAATACGTAACTGCTGAAAATTTAGATCAAGTTAATAATAATTTGCCTACTGCTTTATTAACTTTAGATTTAACTTATGGTACAGGTCGTATACAAGATATTCCTAAAGCAATGGCAGGATTTGAAGATATAGATTTTGTACCAGGATTTTATTTAAACGACAAAGGCACACTTACTAATAGCATTAACCAAATTATTCCTCCAGGTCAAACAATAAGATAATTATGGCAGAGTCAGAAAATCAAGAAGTAGGTTTTGGTAATCGCCCAAGTACTGTTGGAGAAGACAATAGTGGAAAAGATCCTATTAATGTAGATCTTCTAAAAACATTAGATGTATATAAACCTTACGATATATACAAAGATCCAGATGATCCTGCTGATAAAACTTTAGCAGCATTTACTAAAACTATTGCTGATAGTCCATTTACACCTAGTATTAAAAATACAGATTTTACTACAAGTGCTGCTGCATATGATCTTTATAATGAAGTAGATTTAGCCAAAGCTATTCCTGATGAAAATGAGCGTAAAGCTTATATAGAAGAGCACGGTTCCAAGATGGTAAAATTATTAGATCCTGATAAATACGCTATTAGATTTGATAAAGATGTAGAAGGATATTTAAATTACTATGAAAAAAATTATAATGCTAAACAAAAACAATTCTTAGACGAACTAGATGAGAATCAAGGATTTTTTGAAGAGCTTTATAAAACCAGTGCTAAATTAATAGGAAGAGTAGCAACAGGAGTTACAGGATTAGTTCCGTTAACATACGGCTTATTCAAAGGTGCATTGACTATGGATGCACAAAATATATTTAACAATGGTGCTATGGACCTTTGGTCAGATGCAGATGCATGGTTAGATAAAAAGTTTGTTGTATACGGAGGGTCAGATTACTATGAAGGAGATAAAGGATTTTTTGCTAGGCTAGCAACTAATCCAATGAAGTCTATTAATAATGATGTAGTACCTGCAGTAGGATTTGTAGCGTCTGCCGTTCTTAGTGAACTAGCTTTAGGAGCAGCTACTGCTACAACTTTAGGAGCAGCGGCTCCTGCACTTGCTGCTAATACTGCAAGAATTGCTGCACAGGGTACTAGTTTATTTAGTAGATCAGTAAAAGTAATGAGAGGCTTAGATGCAGTATCTGATATGCAAAAAGCTCGTCAAATAGTAAACTTAACAGAAAAATATCGGCAAGGTATTATGTTAGGTACAGGTCTTGTAAGACAAGCAGGATACGAATCTAGTTTAATAGCTAGAGACACATACCAAAGAACTAAATCAGATGTATTAGCAAGACATATAGATAGTAATCCTGAACTAGCAAGTACTTATAAAAATTTAATAGAAAACGGTGTTTCTGAAAAAGATGCTTTAGCACAAATAGAACAATCTATAGATCCGTCAGTATTATCTAGAGCTTCATATGCTGCAGAACAAGCAGGAGAATTAGCTTGGTTTACTAACGTACCATTAGTAGGATTTTCTCAAATGATACAATTGCCTTCTATATTTAATAAAGGATATAGAATGTCTCAATCTTTAGCAAAACTTAATCCTATTAAAAATCCTTTATTAGGAACTACTATAGACAAAACAACTGGACAATTAGTTACTAAAGCTTCTCAAGCAGGTTTAGCTAAAAAAATTGTAGGTTATTCTATGGTAGCTGGAAAAGGAGGAGTAACAGAAGGATTTGAAGAATTTTCACAAGGTGTAATTGAACACGGCTACGCTGACTACTACTCTTCTCTGTATTCTGACGATGCAATGCAAAATTCAGTAGGATTTTCTAATGCTATGTTAAAAGCAACTAGAGGATATTTAAATTCTACAGAAGGACAAGACTCTATTACTATAGGAGGTCTTATGGGAATGTTCGGTGTAGGACTACCTGTTAAAGTAGACGAATCCACAGGAAGGGTAAAACTTGGAATAGGATGGTACGGAGGTATCAAAGAAAGTATGTCTGAGTTTAAAAAAGCACGAGAAAAAGATAAACTTACTATTGAGAAATATAAAGAAACTCCTATACAACCTGTATTAAAAAATAATATGGAAAACATGTTGCGAAGTAGTAAACTACAAGCGGACATGGATAAAGCATTAGGCAAAAAAGATACTTTTCATTATAAAAATAGTGAGCATGCTTATTGGCATTCTTTTGTTAGTACTAGATACAAAAATGGCATAGCAGATACTATTTATCAAGATTTAGATGCTCTTGAAGAAATGGATATAAATGAGTTTAATGATTTATATACATTTAAAACACCAGACGGTAATTTTAAATTTGATGAAAAAACTAGAAAAGCTACTTTAGATAAAGCAAGAAAAAGTACAGAGTCTATTATAAAATCTCATGAAGACATTAATACAATGTTTAATGATCAAAATCTTATAATAGACAGAGTTATTAATAAAAATTATTCTAGCCTACAGAAAAAAGCAGCTGCTTTTATAGGTGAAGAACTTGCTAAAGATCCTGTTGCTAGGGCTATGTACATAAATAACCTAACAGAGGCAGCTAAGGATCAAATGATTTCTTTAGATAGTAGCATTAATAATTTAAGAAAAAGAGAAAAAGAATTAGAAAAAGAATTATCAGGAGTAACGGCTACTAACATAGATGCTAAAGTAACTGATATGATTAAAGCAGAAGCTATTGCTTTAGATAAAGATGAAAAATTTGATTTTGCTGATAATACTAATTCTATATATCAAGCTATAATGGAAGAGTGGCGGTCTTCAGATCCTGTAGGATTTAATGAAAATAAAGCCAAAGCTCAAGGAATTATTAAAGATTTAATTAAAATTAAAAGAGAAAAAGCTAGAGTAGCAGCAATGTTTAATACAATGTTTACTGCTAAAGGAGCTGAAAAATTTATAAATCTATATACAGATTTAGAAAATAGAAGAGAAGAAATATTTATAGAAGAGCAAAAAAGAAAAGCTGAAGAAGAATTATTAAAAGCTAGGTCTAGTAATAGAGCTAGAGCAGCTGCTAAAGATTTAGAATCTTTAGACCCTGATACAGATGTAGTAGATAATAAAATAGAAGATGAAATAGCAAATGTACTAGCTGCGGAATTTAGTAGTATTTTTGGCGGTGCTCCTGGAGTTACTTTAAGTGAAACAACTAAAGGTGACGTACCTATTAATACAGATGTAATAATAGATGCTTTAAGTAAAAGTCCTAGTTTGTTTAATGCTATCTTAGATTATTTAGAAGCACAAGGAACCCCTGTTTCTATTACTTCTGTTGACGAACTTCAAGAACTTTCTGTAACAGATCCTACAAGTTTAAATAGAATCTTAAATGCTTTTCAAGTTATTTCTGCAGCACAAAAAACTAATCAAGCTAGTCAACCTTCAGAATTAAATTATGCAGACCCTCAAGATGCTTCACAACCTGCACCGTTAAAAACGGAATCAACGTCAATAGCAGAGAAATATGGAGCTATAGTAGAAGAATTACACTCTACAAGTATTTATCAACCTGGATCTAATGTAAGTGATTACGCTACTATTCCTATTACTCATGATAAAGAAATAGTAGACGGAGCTCCTAAAAGAGATGAGTTATCAGGAAAATTTTTAGATAAAGAAAATACTGACCAACCTGTAGATACTAAAATAATAAACGATCCTAACTTTCTTAGTAATAAAGAGTTAAGAGAAAATGATATTCAAGCTACTTTTAAAGTAGAAGAAACTAAACCTTATTTTGATCCTAAACAAGGAAAAATAGTAGAAATTACTGAAAATAATATTAGAATAAATGTTTATCACAATGATGTATTTATAGGTAGACTTCCAGCATGGAAACCAGGAATGCCTAATCATTTACGTGAATTAAGAAATGCTATTGTAAAATCAGAAGTAGATACTGAAGTAGAAACAACTACTATAAGTGTTGGAGCAGTAATTAATCCAGAATTAAGAACTCAACTAAATCAAATGGGTTATAAAAATTCTATTATAGATAAATTGACAAAAGAAGAGATTACAACTATAATTAAAGAGGCAATACTTCCAGAAAACTTTGTATCTAGAAATCAGTTTATTCAGGAAAATTTTAATAATATTGTAGAACAATTAGAAGCAGCAACTATAATTCCTGGAAATCCAGATTTTGAAATGTTTACTAATGAAGATAATGTGTTTAAAAATTGTTAATAATGGAAAAATTACTTACCGATATAGAATGTAAAGAATTAAATAAGTTTGGAAAACTAGAACTTACTGCTTCTCAAGCTTATTTAAAGCTAGCAAATAGAATGAAAATGTTAGGTTATTTTGGTGCAGAAAGTTTTTTTATGAATGAATCTAATGGAGAAAGAGATCATTATAGAAAAATTGGAAAGTTTATGAATGATTTAAATTGTGAAATTTCTGTAGAACCTCTTGGAGCTCCAGATTGTGATTGTCAAGACATTAAATCTGCTTTAGAAATGGCTTACCAAATGGAAAAAGATTTAATGATTGCTTACGAAACTGGTGCAAAAAGAGAAGATTTATCTTTAAAAGTGGTACTTTTGTTACAAGAGTTTACTACACATCAAGTAAGTGCGGTTGGGGAATATTTAGATCTTATTGCTAGGTTAGCTCTTACAGATAATATGTTATTGTTCGATCAAGAACTAGGTAAATAATTTAGTTATGGCTTGTCAGTATTGGTACGATGGAAAATTTCGTACAGAAGAAGAATTCAAACAGATATTAGAAAATGGTTTATTAGATGAATTACTTTCTAAAAATAGTATTAATCTTAAAGATAAGTTTGAAATATCTCAAGAAAAACTAGCCAGTTTCAATAAACAAACTATACAAAAATCTCCTGTTACTGTAAGAATTTTACAAAAAATTCAAAAGAATTTAAATAATGGTAAACAACCAGGACAACCTGAAATAGCTTTAAAACAAAATCCGCAAACATTATTACAAAAAATAGGGCAACCTTTTAAAATAGTAATTAAAGTAAACGGAGAACTTCATACGGGACAAGGAACTGAAAATCAAAAACTAAAAGAAGATTTATTAAATTCTGAATTAGGAATTAAAGTAAAAGAAAATCTTACTGAAGGTATTCCATACATGTTAGTACCTTCTGCTTATGGTTTATATCCAGTTAGATTATTTAATAACTTAGTTAAAAATACTGGTATAATTAATGCTTTAGGAACTGAGTTAGATAATTTAAGAAATGAGACTAACGTAGATAAAATAAAAGAAATACGTAAAAGAATAGAGTCTAATTTTTACAGAATTACTGTAGAGTTTAAAAACAATAAATATACAGTTTCTAAATACAGTCCTGAAATAGCTGAAAACATTACTGCGACTTATGATAATTATCCTGATGTTGTAGAATTTTTAGGAGAGCAAGTATTTAGAGTTGACTATTTAAAAATTAATAAAGAAGATTATAATACTTTTATATCTAATGTAGGTGGAGTAACAACAGATTTATTTGCAGAAGATGGAAATTTATTTAATTCTAGTTCGTTTGTATTAGAGGCTTATAAATTAAGCCCCGCAGAAAAACAAGCAATAAATAATATACTAACAGTAAAAATTCCTGACACTACTGCTAGTAAAACCACAGGCAATAGTCCTATAACAAATACTGCAGATAAAACTGATGAAAACCCTATCTTCAATACTCCTATTGACGAACTAAATGAAAGTTTAAATGATCCTAATATTATAGTAAAATATTTTACATCAAAAAATTTTCCTAAAGATTCTAGTCATAAAATTAGAGTAATTGCTAAAGTAGTTGATTCTAAAGGCAAGCCTACTTTGGAAATACAGTCTATTAAACAAGTAATACAAGGAAAAGATGCGGAAATAGTTTTTACTAGTCATACTACTAGTAGTACGGTAGGGCAAGAAGCTATCAATAATTTTTTTAACGATTCTGATGTAAAGAAAAAACAAGCAGAATTAGAAGGTATAACAGTTTCAGCAACTCCTGTTTCTGATATAGAAGGTACTCCAACTACTAGTTCTACTATAAATAAAACTATTACTAAAAAAAGAATTAAATTAAAAAATCCTATTACAGATTTTTCTAAAGATGCGCAAGCTCTTTTAAATAATCCTAATCCTACTATAGAAGAATATAATTCAGTAGTAGGTAATTATGAATTTGATTTATCAGCAGATTTAACAGAAGAACTAAGAGCAGATATAGAATCTCAATTAGAAGATATTAAAAATACTTTTGAAATATCATCAGCTAAACCTAAAACTAGTATTATTACAGCAGCTGCAGAAGAATATCTAGCTCAAACTGCAGAATCAGAAGTAGAAGAAACTGTAGACAATATTTTAGGAATACCAAGTGGTCAAACTTTAGAAGATTTAATGGCAGTTTCTGGAGACATTATTGCTAATGAAGAAGATGTACCTACAGGTTTATTTGATGATGTAGATGAGTTTGGAGATGATGCTGATTCATTTCAAGATGACAATATAAGAACAAAACTAGCAGAGCCTAGAGATACTCCAGAAGAAATAAAATTAGATAAAGAAAAAGCTGTAGAATACTTGAAAAAAGTATTTGGAGAAAACTATACTCGAAGAAAAAATAAAACTGAAAAGACAGATAGAGTAAAAGGAAATGTAAGAATGTTTAGAGATTTTGAAAATCTTAAAAACTATTTACCTAAAGAAACTTGGGAAATGCTTGTAGAAGCTAGGCGCCAGGGTAAAGTTCTTCATGGACTATTTACTGAAGCAGCAATGTATTTATGGGAAAATACTGAAGAAGGCACTACTTACCACGAAGCTTTTCACGTTGTGTTTAATTTAGCATTGCCTTTAAAAACTCGTATGCAATTAATTAATGAGGCATACGAAAAATATAAAGATGAATTGCCATTAGAAACAATAGTAAAAAACGGCAAAGAATACAAACAATTACCTAACTACAAAACTGTAGAAGAATTATTAGCTGACAAATTTGTAGACTTTACTATAGCTGCTAAAGAATTAGAAGGAAAACAAAAAAGTTATGGGTATTTAGATTTTAGAAGTGAAGTACAAAAAAGTATGGTAACTCCTCTAGATATTTTAGTAGGAATAACTAAAGGCACTGTAAAATCTAAAGATGCAATAGCTAAACAATTTGTTGGTATGTATAAAATGTTAAAAGGCTTTTATACTAAAAACAGTCCTAACATAGATGATTTATTTGAGAATATAAATCTAGGTACTTATGCTAATAAAATTAAATTTAAGAATACTAGTTTTAAAGCAAGAACATCTTTAAAAGATGCAGAAAATGTTTATAGATATGAAAATCCTATAGAAAGAGAACATGCATTTACTTATTTAAAACGTTCAATGGAAAAAATTTTAGATAATGAAAGATCTAAAATAGATCCAGATAGCATAATGAGTGAAGCAGAAA
>Ga0315900_10007311_pt1 | contig 14515 bp, 11 predicted proteins | sample LakEriMetagenome_FD_203521 | JGI IMG/M metagenome (GOLD analysis project Ga0315900, IMG submission 203521) | Freshwater fungal communities from buoy surface, Lake Erie, Ohio, United States - Buoy 12 MA114 | ecosystem: Environmental > Aquatic > Freshwater > Lake > Lake biofilm | place: USA: Lake...
TCACTTCCTGGATGCGGTGGATGCGGCCGGCGTAATACAGAATCCGCTCCGAGAGGGTGGTCTTGCCGGAGTCGATATGGGCGGAGATGCCCATGTTGCGAAGCTTGGTCAGGTCCATGGAAACGAAGCACCTTCTGGAAACGGAGGGAACGCCCGCGGGCCGCCGGGCGGGAATACAAGGACGATGGCGGCGAGCCCGTCGAATATACTCGCGCCGGGAAATTCGCGACAGCCGAGGCCGTTCCCGCCTCGGGAACGGGGAAAACGCCATGGAATCACGGGCGGCGCCTGCGGAGCCACCGATCACCGACCACGGCCCGGAGCGGCCGTGGCAGGCCTGCGTGGTGCCCATGGTGGCCTTCCTCGCGCTCGGCCTGCTCGAGCCCACGCCCTCCGGGGGCGGGATCGCCGGCAGCCTCGGCATCCCATACGCGGCCTATCCCTGGGTGTATGCGGTCCGGCTGGCGATGACGGCCGGGCTGGTGGTCGCCGCCTGGCCGGCGATTCGGCCCTGGCTCGGCCGGCCCTCATGGTGGCCACCGCTCCTCGGCCTGGCGCTGGTCGTGCCCTGGGTGGTGCTGTCCGTTTTGCAACGCGACGCCGGCTGGGCCGGCGACCTGCACGAGCGGAGCAGCTTCAATCCCTGGGAGCAGTTCGGTGTGAACGCGACGGCGGTGTGGGCCTTCCTCGCGCTCCGCGGCCTCGGGCTCGTCGTGATCACGCCCCTGGTGGAGGAGCTCTTTTTGCGGGGCTTCTTCCTGCGGTTCATCGTCAAGGAGCGGTTTTGGGAGGTGCCCTTCGGCCTGCTCACGCCCGCCGTGGCCGGGGCCTGCGCCGTGTACGCCGCGGCCTCGCATCCCAGCGAAGCTGTCGCCGCCGTCGGCTGGTTCGCAGTCGTGAGTGGCATCGCAGCGGCGACGCGGCGGCCGATCGACTGCGTGCTCGCCCACGCCGCGACGAACCTCGCCCTCGGCGCCTGGGTGCTGGCCACCTGGGCGTGGTGGCTGGTGTAATCCGCATCCCGCCGCAATCAAATCATGCCGCTCCGTGGCCGACTGGCACCGACGCCGACTGGATACCTCCACGTGGGACACGCCCGCACGTTCGCGGTCGCGGCGGCGCGGGCCGGCACTGCGGGCCTCGTGCTGCGGATCGAGGATCTCGACACGCCCCGCTGCCGCCCGGAGTTCACCGCCGCGGCGGTCGCGGACCTGCGCTGGCTGGAGCTCGACTGGATCGAGGGTCCGGACGTCGGGGGGCCGCACGCGCCCTATGAGCAAAGCCGCCGGGCGGACTGGTATCTGGAGGTCTGGCGGCGGCTCGAGGCGGCCGGGGCGATCTATCCCAGCCCCCACTCGCGACGCGACGTCGAGGAGGCGGCCACCGCGCCGCATGCGACCGCCGCCGAGCCGCTCTTTCCGCCGGCCCTCCGGCCCGCCCATCGGGAGCGGGCCGCGGCGCCCGGCGGCGTGCCGTGGCGGTTTCGCGTGCCCGACGGCCGCGTGCTCGAGTTCCACGACGCGTTGCAGGGGACGGTGCGGCGAACGGCGGGCGTGGACTTCGGCGACTTCGTCGTCTGGCGGCGTGACGACCTCGCCGCCTACGAACTGGCCGTCGTGGCCGACGACCACGCGATGGAGATCGCCGAGGTGGTCCGCGGCGCCGACCTCCTGACGAGCACGGCGCGGCAGCTGCTGCTCTTCGAGGCCCTGGGCTGGCAGCCGCCGGCGTTCTGCCATACCACGCTCGTGTGCGATGCCGCCGGCCGCCGCCTCGCCAAGCGCAGTGGCGGCCTGGCGATCCGCGACCTGCGGGCCGCCGGCTGGTCCCCCGCCGACGTGCTCCACCAGCCCATCGCCACGCTCGCGGAGCCGCCCCATGCATGAGCCCCTCGGCGATACGCCGACCGCCGTCCGCTGGATCGTCGATCTCGACGTCGATGCGACCGTGGCACTGCCGGCAGGCGAAGACGTCGACCGCGGCACGTTTCTCGAATGGCTGTGGGCCGCGGCCGACGGGCTCGTGGGCGTCGACGAAGGAGCGGTCGACGTCGGCGAGGCGGCGACGCTCGGGCTCGTCGCGTCGCCACTGGTGATCGACGTCGCCGCGGCCCCGGCGGATCGCGACTGGGTCGGCAGCCTGCCCACGGCCCGCATCGCCTGCGCCTTCGAGAGCGAGCCGGCGGCCCGGGCCGCGACGCCGCTCCTCACGGGCCTCCGCGGCTGTCGCGTGGTGGCCGTGCGCACCGCCGCGGCCGGCGACGAGACGGCGTGGCGGGATGCCTTTGGGCCGATCGAGGTCGCGGGATTCGGCACCGTGCGGCCGGCATGGGAGCCGGGGACGGCCGGCCCGGGCCCCGCCGGCACCACGATCTTCATCGAGCCGGGCGTCGGGTTCGGCACGGGCCTGCACGAGACGACGCGGCTGTGCCTCGCCGCGCTCGCCGCCTGGCGGCACGCCGGCCGACCGTGCGGTCGCGTGCTCGACTTCGGCAGCGGCTCGGGGATCCTCGGCATCGCCGCCGCCGTGCTCGGCGCGCGGCACGTAGACGCCGTCGAGATCGACGCGGCCGTGCACGACGCGATCGTGGCCAACGCCGCCCGCAACGGGATCGCAGACCGTGTCCGAGTCGCCGCCGCACTGCCCGCCGCCGGGCCGGGGTACGACCTCGTGCTCGCCAACATCGTGGCCCCGGTGCTCATCGAGCACGCGGCGGTCTTGGGGGCGGCCGTGCGCCGCCGCCCGGACGGCGGTCTGGCCGGCGGCCTCGTCCTCTCAGGCCTGCGCGACGACGAGGTAGCGCCGGTCATCGATCGCTATCGCGTCGTGCTCGACGTCGCGCCCCTCCATGCCACGCTCGGCGATTGGCACTGCCTGCGGTTTGGCTGACCACCGCCGGCGATTGCCTGCCCTCCCCACCTTGCCCGCTTCGCCGCGAGGCCGGTTCGCGAACTCGGTTGGGCTCGATTCCCACCCGTGCGGGCGTCGATAGCCCATCCAGGTCGCACGCAGGGAGTTGGGCATGGACATCGCGGTCATCGTCTCCACGTATCAGCGGCCCGAGCACCTGCGTCGCTGCCTCGCTTCGCTCGAGGTCCAGGAGGGCGTCGGCGGGCGGTTCGAGGTGGTCGTCACCGACGACGGCTCCCAGGACGAGACCCTGCGGCTGATCGCCACCACGGCCCGGCGTGTGGACTTCCCGCTGACCTTCACGACGCACGCACACGCCGGGTTTCGGCTGGCGCGGTGCCGCAACGAGGGCGCGGCCGCCTCGACGGCGCCCTACCTGCTGTTCACCGATGGCGACTGCATCCTGCCCCGCGACCATCTCCGGCATCACCTGAAGCTGCGGCGCCGGGGCCGGATCGTGGGGGGCGACTGTATCCGGCTCGACGCGGCGACCTCGGCACGCATCGACGTCGACGTGATTCATGGCGGCGACGTCACCCGCTTCGTGCCCCCGCGAGAAGCCTGGCGGCTGCGGCTCAAGGGGCTGCGGGCCAAGGCCTACGAATGGGGCCGGGTGCCGATGCGGCCGCGGCTCTCCGGCAACAACATCGCCGTGTGGCGGGACGACTTCGAGCGGGTCAACGGCTTCGATGAAGGCTTCGTGGGCTGGGGACTCGAAGATCGCGACCTGCAGTGCCGGCTCGAGCGGCTCGGGCTGCGGGTGACCTCGATCCTCCTTGCCACCGCACCGATCCACCTCTGGCATCCCGCGCCGGCGAGCTTCGTCCGCAACAACGCCGGCACGCCCAATCTCGCCTACTTCCACGCGCTGCGTCAGCGGCCTACGTTCTGCGTCGATGGCCTGGTCAAACCCTGGGAACGCGATGCCCAAGGCACGCCCGTGGATGCCGGCACCACCCGCAAGGCGGCCTGATCGATGTGGCTTCCGTTCATCTCCGCATCCGCCAAGCCGGTCACCGTCGGACCACCGGCGCCGCGTGCCCTGCCATCCGCGCAGAGCGTGGTCGCGCGGGTGGCCGGCCGACGGCTCTGGTTCGCCTCGGCCGACGCGCCGCTGGCCGCATCGGCGGAGGCCTTCGGCACGGCCCTGCTCGTGCCCGCGTTGCACGCCGGGCGGCCGTTGGCCCTGCGAGCGCCCGCCTGTCCGATCTGGGTCGGCAACCTCGCCCCGCTCACGGCGGCGTTTCGTGACCTCTGGTATCCGGCTGCGGCCGCGCCGCACCTGGTCGCCGGGAGCGGAGCGGCGGCCGCCGCAGCGGGCACGGCGCTGTGCTTCAGTGGCGGCGTGGACGCCTTTCATGCGCTCCTCGCCGGCGGCCGACCGGTGGACACGCTGGTCTACGTGGCGGGCTACGACGTGCGGCTCCGCGACACCGCCCGGCTCGCCGCCGTCGAGCGGCTGCTTCGCGACGTGGCCACAGCCCACGGCGCCCGGGCCGTGGTCGTGCGCACGAACCTGCGCCGGCATCCGCTCGTCCGGGCCACGCCCTGGCTCCGCGAGTTCGGGGCGGCGCTCGCCGCCGTCGGTCACGTGCTCACCCCGACGGTCGGCCGGCTGCTGATCGCCAGCGACGGCCTCGGCTTCGAGCATCCGGACGTGGGGGCCCGGCCCGGCACCGATCCACTCCTCGGGTCGGCAGCGCTCGCGGTCGAGCACGTGGCCCCGGACGTGACCCGGCTGGAGAAACTGCGTGTCATCGGCGGCGATCCACTGGTGCAGCGCCACCTCCGGGTCTGCTGGGCGAACGTCGCCGGCCGGACGAACTGCGGCCGCTGCGAAAAGTGCGTGCGCACCATGCTCTGTCTCGATGCCTGCGGCACACTCGGCCGCTTCGCGGGCTTCGATCGCGGCCGCGGCCTCGCCGAGGCCGTCGCGGGGCTGCCGGCCGTGGACGACATCGTGAAGCCCTTCTATCGGGAACTGCTCGCGGCGGGGCTGACAGGCCGGATCGCAGAGCTGGTGCGTGGGCTCCTCGACCGCAGTGCGCCCCGGCCTGCGCCGCAGCCGAGTACCACGCCGCCGAAGCGGCGTCACCATCTTTTGGCACCCGCGGCCTTCGCCGCCGTCTGCACGCCCCTCGTCGGCAGCCGGGTGGGATACGTGCGGCCGGTGGGCAACGTCGGCGACGATCTCATCGAGCTCGCGATGACGCAGCTGTTCGCCGCCTACGGCATCCGCTGGCGACTGGTCACCGCCGCGGAACTTGCCGGGCCGGTCGCGAACATCGACGTGCTCGTCTTCGGTGGCGGCGGCAACATGGGAGAGCGGTATCGCGGCAACTACGACCTGCGTGGCCAGGCCCTGGCCACGGGGCTGCCGCTGGTGATCCTGCCGCAGTCGTTCACGTCGCCGGAAGACCGCGGGTTCCAGCGCGTGTATGTCCGCGAACGCAGCAGCCTCAGCCTCCATCCCGGCGGCATCCTCGCGCCCGATCTCGCGCTCGGCCTGTCCTGGCCCGCCCCATCGCGCCCGGACCGCGACCTGGGCGTTTTCCTGCGGCGCGATCAGGAACGCGGCGGCCGCAAGCCGCTCATCGCCTGCGATCCGGTGCGGATGGCCGACACGCCCGCCGCGTACCTCGCGCTGGCCGCGCGGCATCGCCGCATCGTGACCGACCGGCTGCACTTCGCGGTGGCCGGGCTGCACGCCGGCCGCGACGTCACGCTGGTGGCGAACGACTACCACAAGAACCGCTCGATGCACGAGACCTGGCTCGCTGCCTTCGGGTGCCGGTTCGCCGCCACCGCCGCCGAGGCGCTGGCGTCGGCCCGCCGGGCGGCCTGAGCTCGCCGGGAGCAGCGCATGGCCCATCTCGCGGTCGTCATCGACGACGTTCCGCACCGCCGCGATCAGTTCATCGCCGCCGTGCGGCGGCTGTTCGGCGAACTGCCGGGCCTGAAGATCGACGAACGGCGACACGGCGCCTTCGGCTGCGTGTGGGCCACCGGCCCGCGGGCGCCGATCGACGTGCACGAAGACGCGCAGGGCTGTGCGCTGCTCATCGGCTACGGCGTCGCGGCCGACGACCGCCGCGTGGCGGCCCGTGATCTGCGCACCGACTGGCTCGCGCCCCCGGCCCGGCCGCAGGTCCACGACGGCTACCACGTGGGGCTCGCCTGGGCGCCGGCGATCGGGCTGGCAGCCGGTATCGATGCGATGGGAATGTTTCCCTGGCAGTGGGCCTGCCTGGGCGATGCCGCCGCCGGGCCGCTCGTCGCGGCGACGACACCCGAGGCCTTTCGCTGCCACCCCCTGTTTGCGACGCGGATCGACCGCCACGGGCTCGCCGGCATCCTGCTCGTGCACGGGCCGCTGCTCGATCGGCCACTTCTGGCCGGCACGCAGCGGCTGCCGAAGGGACACCTGCTGCGCTGGTCGCGCGAACGCGGGGCGATCACGGAGCCCGTCTATCGCCTCGCCCGGCCCAGTCCGCCCGCGGGCGAATCACCGCCCGAGCTGCGGAAGCGGATCGAGCACGAACACCTGGCCGCGATTCGCCGCCACGCGCCACCGGATGGCGACACGGCGATCCTGCTCTCCGGCGGCCTCGACTCGCGGCTGGTCGCGGCGAGCCTCGGGCGGCTCGGCATGCCGACGCGGGCGATCGCCCTGGGCCGCGACGAAGACTTCGAGGTGCGGGCGGCGACCGCGGTGGCCGGGAGGCTCGGCCTGCCGCTGGAGGTCGTCTCCACGGAGGCCTGCGACGCCGACTTTCCCGCCCGCGCGCGGCGGGCCGCGCGATTCGGACACCTGCTCGCGGCGCCCGGGGCCGACGACTTCGCCGAGGGCGTGGGGGCGGCTGCATCGACCGGTCGTTACCTGTGGTCGGGCATCGCCTACGACTGGGTCTACGAGCCGGTGTCCTACGCCGAGGGCTGCGACGTGGCGACCGGGGCATGGAGCTTCGAGGGGCTCGTGGCCTACATGAATCGCTGGGGTGTGGAGTCGCGGTTGCTTCCGCGCCTCCTGGGCAGCGATGGCGCGCGGCTGCACGCCGCCGTTCTCGAAGACCTGCGGGCCGCCTGTGTTCGGGGCCCCGATCGCCCGGAGTTCGAGGCCAGCCGCGTCCGCTGGGATCAGCGGGTCCGCAATCACCTCGCCACCGCGGTGCACCGGATCTCGTTTCATTCCTGGCCGCTGCTGCCGGCGACGGACAGGCGGTTCATGGAGACGCTGTTCGGCCTGCCACCGGCGGTGTTCGCCGACCGGGTGTTGGAGCACGATGTGCTCGGCGCGATTCGGCCCGATCTCGTCACGGTGCCGCTCGACACCAACTCGTTCCGGTTCGAACCGGCCCACCGCGGTCGGTCGGGCCTCGGCGGCCTCACGGCGTCGCTGCGCACCCGTCTGCGCCGCCTCTATTGGCGGGCGATCCGGCGGTTCGACCCGCGCCGCTACGAGCGGCTCTTCAACGTCGATCATTCGCGCTGGCGGGCGGTCCGCCGCGAGGTGGAACCGCTACGGCCCCTGCTGCACCGCCATCTCGATCCGCAGGCCCTCGCCGCGGTGCTGCCGGCCCCCGACGTCCGCACGGCCTTCAAAAACCCGGTCAACGCCGGCGGGGCGGTGCGGCTGCTGCTCGGCTTGGCGCTGGTCCTCGACGCGTGGGAGGGGCCGGCCGACCCGGCACCGTGAGCCGCGGGTGTCACCGCCGCCACAGCAGCTGCAACGACAGCCCGAGGCCGGGGTCGAACTCGACGACGTCGGTGCGGCCCGACGTGAAGTTCGTGCCCTGGAAGAGCTCGCGGTCGAAGAGCCATGATGCGAGGGCCTCGAGCTTGAAGCCGCCGCCGAGCGCCCGCTCCAGGCCGATGGCGGCCCGTTGGTCGAAGACGTAGAACCGTTCGGCGTCGCGGAGGCGATCGGCGAGGAAGTAGATCTGCGTGTCGGTGCGGTAGAAGGCGACGAAGCTCCAGTCGGCGCCGAGCCGGCGTCGGGCCTCGACGTTCACGTTCACCAACGGAAAGTAGGCCGCCGAGATGGTCCAGTCGGCGTCGGGCCGCCATTCGAACGCCGCGGGCACGCCGAGCTTGGCCTCGAAGGTGTCGGCGGGCCGCCAGGCATAGGCGAGGCCGGGGAGCGGGTAGGGGAGCTGCGACGTGGGCGAATAGAAGAGGCTCATGTTCCACTCGTCGCGGTCGTTCTTCGCGGGGGTGTTCCAGAAGGCGATCGCCATCAGCGTGAGGTCACGGGCCGCGGCGAAGGGCTGGTCGCTCGCCGAGCCGAAGAGAAACGTTCCGCCGGCCGTGCCGCCGCCCGCCAGGGGGCGAACGTGCGTCAGGCCGGTCTCCACGAGCCACAACTGATCGGGCACGGGCTGGCGCGAGTCGGGCAGGAGCGCCGCGGTGTCGAGCTCGAGCCGGCCGAAGCGGCCGATGCCGATCCACAACGGCCCGCCATCGGTCGGTGGCACCAGCGGCGCGGCGACCCGCGCGAACTGGGCGTTCATGCCGAGCGTGGCCGGCTGGCCGACGACGGCGGTCGGCGCCGCCCAGAACCCGCCGAGCGACACGGGAGCCGCGGCGCCGAACGGGCCGCCGCCGCGCCGCGCGGGCCGCGTGGGCACGGGATCCGGGTCGGCGTCGGCGATCGGCTCGCCGGCGAAGAATTCTTCCTCGAGGTTGAACTCGACGGGCGGCAGGGCGGCGACCCGCAGCGGCGCGGCGGCAGCGTCTTCGGCGGCCCGGGCCGACGCGACGAGCAGGCTGCAGGCCAACACCGCGAGGATGATGGTCGGACGCTGGGGGCGGGGGATACGCGGCGGCACGGCCATCGGCCTCCGGTTCGTCCGCGGACTGACGGGGGGCGGGAAGGGTAGCCGCCGCGGCCCGGCCCCACAACGGGAACGTGCCGCACCAGGCCGCAGCGGGCGAGTCCCGAAAAGCCGCAGGCACGACGGTCAGCCGGTCGTGGCGCAAGCCTCCAGGCTTGCGAAAGGACGCACGCGCACCACTGCCCGCATTCGCACGCCTGGAGGCGTGCGCCACGGTGCCGAAAGTCGTCGTTGCGTCGTGGTTCCGCCCTCGTGCCCTTGAAGCCCGAGGCGTGAGCCGAGGGAATGCGGATGGCTTCGGGTGATGCGACGCGTATTCCCTCAGCTCACGCTTCGGGCTTCCCGGCAAACAGGCACGACGGTCAGAGACCGCCGCTACAGGGGTACGGCACGACAGGCAGCCGATCGTGGCGCAGGTCCCGTGCTTGGACAAGGTGCCTGCCCCTGTCTAACAATCTCTCATGTTCGCAGCCGCGGTGCGGCGCGAATCGCCCGATCAAGGAACGCACGACACATGCATGGATCGATCGCGGACGCCGGCTGGCGGTTCGACAACTCGTATGCCCGGCTGCCGGAGCCGCTCCACGCGCGGGCGCAGCCCGTGCCCGTGCGGACGCCGGCGCTGGTGATCGTGAACGAGCCGCTCGCCGCCGACCTCGGCCTCGACGCCGCCATCATCCGGGAGCACGGTGCCGCCGTGTGCACGGGCAACGAACTGCCGCCCGGCGCCGAGCCGATCGCGCAGGCCTATGCCGGCCACCAGTTCGGCCACTTCACGAACCTCGGCGACGGCCGGGCGATCCTCCTCGGAGAGCAGCGCGGACCGGATGGCCGCCGGCACGACATCCAGCTCAAGGGGGCGGGCCGCACCCGCTACTCCCGCGGCGGCGACGGCCGGGCGGCGCTGGGGCCGATGCTCCGCGAGTACATCGTCAGCGAGGGGATGCACGCCTTGGGCATTCCCACCACCCGCAGCCTCGCGGTGGCGGCGACGGGGGAGGCGGTGCTGCGTTCGGTGCCGCTACCGGGCGCCGTGCTCGTCCGTGTCGCCGCCAGTCACATCCGCGTGGGCACCTTCCAATACGCCGCCGCCGTCGGCGACCCGCGGCTCTCTCCCGCCCTTCTCGAGCACGCCATCGCGCGGCACGCACCGGAGGCGGCCGCAGCCGCCGACCGCGCGGCGGCCTTCCTCGACGCGGTCGTCGCACGGCAGGCCGACCTCGTCGCCCGCTGGATGCTCGTCGGCTTCGTCCACGGCGTGATGAACACCGACAACATGGCGATCTCGGGCGAGACGATCGACTACGGCCCCTGCGCGTTTCTCGACACCTACGACCCGGGCACGGTGTTCAGCTCCATCGACCGCGACGGCCGTTACGCCTACGCCAACCAGCCGGCGATCGCCCACTGGAACCTGGCCCGGCTCGCCGAGAGCCTGGTGCCGCTGGTGCCGGGCGACGAGGCGGCGGCGGTGGACGCGCTACGAGCGCCGCTGGCGACGTTTGCAGAGCGGTATGCCCGCAGCCACCTCCGGCAGGCGCGGGCCAAGCTCGGCCTGGCCAACGAGGAGGAGGGCGATGCCGACCTGTTCGCCACCCTGCTGACGCGGATGCACGAGGCCCGGGCCGACTTCACGGCCACGTTCGCGAGCCTGGGGGCACTGGCCGAGGCGACGCCGGATGCGGCCGACCCGCTGCCGCGTCCGCTCGCCGACTGGCTCCCGGCCTGGCGGGCCCGACTCGCGCGGCAGCCGGGGTCGCCGGCCGACGCGGCCGTCCGGATGCGGCGGGTGAACCCGGCGGTGATTCCCCGCAACCACCGCGTGGAAGAGGCGCTCGCCGCGGCGGAGGCCGGCGACCTGGCCCCCGTGCAGCGTCTGCTCGCCGCCCTGCGGGAGCCCTTCATCGCCACGCCCGAAAACGCCCCCTATCGCGCCGGCCCGCCCGCGGGCTGCGGGCCCTATCGCACCTTCTGCGGCACCTGAAGGAGATTGCGGATTCGGCGCCGCCCCGGCTATCCTGCACGCCCCGCAGGACATCATGCCAATCTTCGACTGGATCAGCCGCCGCGTCTTCAACGCGGTGCACCGCAACAACCTCGTCTACAACACCTGCTGGGAGGACCCCCGGCTGGACAGAGAGGCGCTGCGGATCGGCGCGGACGACGAGATCCTGGTGATCACGTCGGCGGGCTGCAACGCCCTCGACTACGCGCTCTGCGGGCCACGGCACGTTCATGCTGTCGACATGAATCCGCGGCAGAACGCCCTCCTCGACCTCAAGAAGGCGGGCATCCGCGGACTGGAGTTCGAGGACTTCTTCCGCATGTTCGGTGACGGCCGCCTGCCGGGCGTGCGCCGGGTCTACGATCAGAAGCTGCGGGCCGGCCTGCCGGCCTGGTCGCGGAACTTCTGGGACGCCAACATCAAGTGGTTCGACGACCCGAAGCGGTCGTTCTATTTCCGGGGCACGTCGGGCTTCTTCGCCAAGCTGGCGAAGGTCTACACCGACAAGATCATCAAGATCCGGCCGCACCTCGACCGTCTGCTGGCCGCCGAGAGCGTGGATGAGCAGCGGCGGATCTACGACGATCACATCCGCGACAGATTCGGCAAGGCCCTGCGGTTCGCCCTCAACCGCGACACGACCATGGCCATGCTCGGCGTGCCGCGGGCCCAACGGCGGCAGATCGAGGCCACCTACTCCGGCGACCTGGCACAGTTCATCCAGGACTGCCTGGAGGGCGTGTTCGTGAAGCTGCCCATGAAGGACAACTACTTCTGGCGGCTCTACATGACCGGGTCGTACACCCGCGAGTGCTGCCCGGAGTATCTCGTCCCCGAGAACTTCGCGCGGCTCAAGGCGGGCCTCGTGGATCGGGTCACCACCCACACCGACTCCGTGCAGGGGTTCCTGGAGCGGCACGATCAGCCGGTGTCGCGGTTCGTGCTCCTCGACCACATGGACTGGTTGAGCGACCGGTTCTTTCCGCTGCTGGAGGCGGAGTGGCAGGCGATCGTAGAGCGGGCCGCCCCGCGGGCCCGGCTCATCTGGCGGAGCGGCGGCTTCAACACCGACTTCCTCGACGACGTGCGGGTGACGATCGACGGCCGCTCCCGCGGCACCGCCGAGATCCTCGCCTACGACCGCGACCTCGCCGCCCGGCTGCACCCGCTCGACCGCGTGCACACCTACGGCAGTTTTCACATCGCCGAGATGGTGGGTTAGCCGCCGGAAATGGGGCCGCTGGGACTCGAACCCAGGACCAACGGGTTAGAAGGATAGCCCGGTCAACGGCACTTCCACGACGGTCTTCCGGCTGACGGGCGCCCCTTGAGCCGCGAGGTCAGGCCTCGCGGCCGGCACCAGTCAGAGGCTGTGGATGTCGATCGCGGGCACCGCTCGGCTGGATCTTATAACGCACGTTCGTTATGCTTCAGGCGTGCCCAGACGGATTGACCATGACGCGATGCGGGAGACCCTCCTCGACGGGGCGGGCGCAGTGTTCTCCGCCCGCGGCTACGCGGCGACGGGCATGCGCGAGCTGGCGGCGGCGCTCGGGGTGTCCACGGGCACGCTCTACCACTACTTCCCCGACAAGAAGGCCCTCTTCGACCAGCTCGTCGCGCGCACGGTCGCCGCCGACGTCGCGTCGCTCGAGGCCGTGCTGGGGGCCGCGCCACCCGCGCCACTCGCCAGGCTGGACGCCTTCTTCGCGCTCGTCCGGCGCGAGGAGGCGCAGCTGCAGCTGCAGTCGGCGGTGCTGGTGGAGTACGCGCGCCTCCTGGCGACGGGCGCGGAGCCGGCGCACCCGGAGCCGCGCCCCGCCGGCTCCCCCGACGCCGCGCCGCCGCGGCCTGACCGCCCCACCGACGCCGCGTGGGCGGCGCGCGCGCCCCTGCGGGACGCCCACGCCCGCTACGCGTCCGCGCTCGCCCGCCTGCTCGGGGTCTCGGAGGATCGCGCGCTGCTCGTGCTGCACGCGGTCAGCGGCGTGCTCCTCCAGCGGTTCACCGACGCCGGCGCAACTCCGTTCGATCCGATCGAGCGGGAGCTGCGCGCCCTGTTATCCACCCACCTTTCCCTGGAGCGCCCATGAACACCGGCTGCCCCGTCGAACACGCGCCCCCGGCGCACGCGCCCCTCCGCGTGGAGCGCCGCGGTGGTCTCGCCGCCACGGTGGCCGTCGCGCGCGACCCCTTCGGAACGCTCGCGTCGGTCTCCGCGCGCGCCGACATGCTGTTCACGAAAGTGTTTGGCGTACCGACGGTGGTGCTCGCCCACCCCGCCCCGGTGGCCGAGATGCTGCGCGACGGCTGTGGCATCTGGGTCAAGGACCGCCTGTCGCGACGCGCGGCGGACGTCTTCGGGGACGGGCTGCTGCTGAGCGAGGGCGAGCGCTGGCGCCGCCAGCGCCGGCTCCTCAACCCGGGCTTCGCGAACGCGCGCATGGACGGCTACGCCCGCACCATGCGGGAGCGGACCGCGGCCGCCGCGGCGCGGTGGCCGGAGCACGGCACGATCGACGCCGCCGCCGAGATGGCCCGGCTCACGCTCGACGTGGCGGTCCGGACGCTCTTCGGCGCCGAGGTCTCCGAGACCGACGCCCGCCGCGTCGCGGACTCCTTCTCCGCCGTGAGCGACTTCTTCGCCTCGCCGCTGGCGATGCTGCCCTTCGACCTGCCCCGCTGGACGCCCCTCCCGATGCTGCGCCGGCATGCCCGCGCGGTGGCCGAGCTTGACGCGGTGGTCAGCGAGCTGGTGCGGGCACGCCGCGCCGGAGACGTCGGCGGCGACGACCTCCTGGGCATGCTGCTCGCCGCCCGCGACGAGCAGGGCGGCCTGTCCGACCGCGAGGTGCGCGACCAGGCCGTCACCTTCCTGCTCGCGGGGCACGAAACCACGGCGCTCGGGCTCACCTTCGCCCTGTACGAGCTGGGACGAGACCCCGCGCTCCGCGCGGCCCTGCTCGCCGAGGTAGACGCCGCCGCCCCCGATGCGGGCGCCGACGCCTTCCCGTTCGCCGATCGGGTGTTCCAGGAGAGCCTGCGCCTCTACCCGCCCGCCTACGCCCTCTCCCGCGAGAACACCGCAGACACCACCCTCGCGGGCGAGGCCATCCCGCGGGGCACCGTCGTCATCGCCGCACCGTGGACGCTCCACCGCGACGCCCGCTGGCACCCCGAACCGCTCCGCTTTCGCCCCGAGCGCTGGACCCCGGCCTACGAGCAAGCCCTGCCCGTCGGCGCCTACCTGCCCTTCGGGCTCGGCCCGCGCAAGTGCATCGGCACGCGCTTCGCGAGCATCGAGGCGGTTCTTCTTCTGGCGGGCCTCGCCCGCGGCCACGACTGGACGAGCCTCGACGCGGCGCTGCCGCCGCTCCAGCCCGCCATCACCTGCCGCCCCACTGCGCCCGTCCGCATCGAGGTGCGCAAACGCCCCGCCGCCGCTCCGCTCGCGCAGGATGCGACGACTGCCGACCGGGGAAACCCTCGGCGTTTCCACCGGTCGGCCAAGTGAACAAAGGCCATGGAGGGCTTTGTCCACGGACAGCTAGCAGACTGTGGAACAAGTCTGCCCGAGCAGTATGCGAGGCATCCCGACCGTGGAAACCCTCGGCGTTTCCACCGGTCGGCCAAGTGGACAAAGGCCATGGAGGCAATCCCGTTCGGCACGGGATTTGCGCATCACACGCCTGGAGTCCTAGGCAAGACAGGCGGCTTGCGCCCTGGGCTTTGATCGTCGATAGTGTCCGGCATGGCAGCCGGAAAT
>Ga0315900_10007312_pt1 | contig 14515 bp, 11 predicted proteins | sample LakEriMetagenome_FD_203521 | JGI IMG/M metagenome (GOLD analysis project Ga0315900, IMG submission 203521) | Freshwater fungal communities from buoy surface, Lake Erie, Ohio, United States - Buoy 12 MA114 | ecosystem: Environmental > Aquatic > Freshwater > Lake > Lake biofilm | place: USA: Lake...
CAAAAAGAGAAGAGCCGCTGGATCATGGATAGCCTGTGGAAAGCCCCCGTAGGCGCGTTCGCCAGAACGCGGGAAGGCTCCGCAGACTCGACCGATGCCCGCACTCTGGCGAGTGCGCCTACTTACCATACCCCGCCGCTGCAAAACTACTCGAACGGCCCCGCTGGCTTCGCGCACGAGCCAGGCACCGCGCTCGGCGCCTCACTGCGCGGGCATTTCATCCTCGATCAATTCCCCAGCGGCGTCATGACCGCGTTTCAGCTCGCTCCGAGCGGCGCTTCGTTCGTCATGAAAAACGAACGCGTCATCCACACCGGCCTCATGGGCATCGGCATGGCCTTCGCCAACAACGGCGGCCTCCTTATCGCCGATTGGGTCGGCGGCTACCCGCTCGACGAACTCGGCCACATCTGGCTCGCTGACGATCCCACCGGCCAAAACAGCGCCGAGCGTCAAGAGACCGCCAAACTCCTCGCCAATCCCCATCAGACGAATCCGTCTCATCTGTCGCACGCTGACCAACGCGTCCGTTTGCAGGCTCAATTCGCCTTGGTGAAAAGTGGTGACTTCAAAACCCTCGAAGCCATCGCCAGCGACAAGAAAGCCGCTAAGCTCGCCCGCATCCACGCCATCTGGGGCCTCGGCCAAGGTCTCCGCGCCAAGAAGGTCGAAGCGAGCACGCTCACCCAACTCCTCACCGACGCCGATCCCGAAATCCTCACCCAAACCGCCAAAATCCTCGGCGATGGCACCACACGCGATCCCGCACTCGTTTCACTCCTCACGCATCCCTCATCACGCGTCCGCTTCCACGCCGCCATCGCCCTTGGCAAGCTCCAAGACCCCGCTGCCACACCGAAACTGCTCCAACTTGCTGCCAAGGAGCAAAACGATCCCTTCATGCGCCACGCCATCGTCACCGGCCTCGCGGGCTGTGCCGATGCGAAGGTGCTCGTGAAGGACAAAAGCCTCTGCAACCTCCTCGCCCTCGCCCTCGCCCGCCAGCGCTCGCCAAAGGTCGCCGAGTTTCTCACCAAATTCCCCGACGAGGCCGAGCGAGCCATTCACGACGATGCAGGCATCCCCGAGGCTCTTCCCGCGCTCACCACGCGACTCTCGCGTCGCGGACTGAATGCCTGTTTGCGCCTCGGCATCGCCGAACCGCTCATCCAGGCCGCTTTGAAGCCTTCACCGCTGCAAAGCGAGGCCCTCGACCTCCTGCTCGTCTTCACCACTCCGCCGCGCCTCGACCGCATCGACGGCCACGCGCATGAAAACGCTCCGCGCGATGCCAAAGCCTTCGCCGCGCTCGTTCAATCGCGTCTCGACTCGCTCCTCGACCTCACCGACGGCGCTTTGAAAGCCAAAGCCGTCGAATTGCTCATGCAACTCCAGCTTCGCGTCGAGCCCGCCGTGCTCCAGGGCATCGTCGCCGATGCAGCCGCTCGCGCCAGCCTCCGCGCCGGTGCCTTGAAGATGCTCGCCAGCACCGGCGACTTCGGTCCTTCGCTCGATCTCGCTTTGGATAAAAAATCCCCCGCCGAACTCCGCCGCGAAGCCCTCAAGCAGCTCTTCGCCCATCAACCCGACCGCGCCATCGCCGCTGCCGCCACCGCGTTGAAGGAAGCCGACACCACCACAAAGCAACTCGCCCTCTCGCTGCTTGCCACATCCAAAGACGACACCGTCATCACCGAGTGGCTCGACCTCCTCGCGCAAAACAAAGCCCCCGCCGCCATCCAGCTCGACATCCTCGAAGCCGCCGCCACCCGCGAGAGCCTCAAACCCAAGCTCGCCACCCTCCAAACCCAAAACACCGAACTCCTCGAAGGCGGCGACACCACCCGCGGCCGCGACCTCGTCACCAACCACCTCGGCGCCAACTGCATCGCCTGCCACACCGTCGAGGCCAAAGAAGGCAGCCAGGTCGGCCCGAATTTGAAAACCATCGGCAGCACGAAGGACCGCAAATACCTCCTCGAATCCCTTTTGAACCCGCTCGCCGTCGTCGCCCCCGGTTATGGCCTCGTTTCCATCACCCTCAAGAACGGCAAAAGCCTCTCCGGCGCTCTCGACAAAGAAGACGCCACTCAAATCGTCCTCCGCTCCCCTGACGGCAAAACCCAAAAAGTCCCCCGCGAACAAATCGCCACCTCCACCCCACCCATCAGTGTCATGCCCCCCATGCTCGGCATCCTCACCAAAGCGGAGATCCGCGATGTGGTGGCTTATCTCGCGAGTTTGAAGGCGAAGAGCAGCAAAAAGTAATCACATTGCCCCTGGCGGCGGTTCTTTCTCAGGCACGCTGATCGCTTCCGATGAAGCGCCCCCGCTTCCTTTGCCAAGACGCCCGCTGTAAAGATCGATGGTGCGTTTGGCGATGATGTCGATCACCGCAGGCTGTAGCGTGCGGGCGGCGACATTGGACACGGCCACGCTGGCCCACATGATGGGCGATTTGAAGCGCATCACCTGCCAGACAGGCAGCAGTCGCTTGTACCATTTGTTCGCGGTCTGCATCTTCTCATGCGTGGCGATCTTGTGGGTCATCTCCCACGTTTTGATCGCCGTGCTGGCGCTGACATCGACGAGGCGGCCGATGGAGCGCGTCTGCAAAAAGTCCGCCACATCCATCGCCGCAAGATGCACGGCGCGTGAGAACTGGCTTAGACCTGGCGCGAGCAAAGGGTCCTGCTTTCCCGGATGATAAATCGACGCTATCTCGCGCACGAGTTTCGGCACTTCATCCACCAGCGGCGGCAACCACTCGGGATTGAGGTTTTTCTGCCAGCGCAGGCGGTTTTTGCACTCCTCCACGGCCTTGTGCGCCTGCTCATCCGCGACGCCGCACTCAGGATAGACATAACTGGCCAACGCATGCCGCGCGGCGCGCAGATCGGCGGCAAAGCGCAACGCCTTCCAGAGTACAATCGTCGCCGCTCCGACTAGCACGCCTGCGAGAAAGGTGAAGATGTGGCCCCAGGGCATGCACCACCGGAGAACAACGCGGGCGGAGTGTCAAGACCACGAAACTGACAAGACAGCCAGCTTGCAGCCAAGGCGCGGCACGGCATAAATGCGCGCCTCACCATGTCCTCCATCTTCGAACTTTTCTCTCTCCAAGGCAAAACCGCCGTCGTCATCGGCGGCACGGGCGAACTCTGCGGTGCCATCGCTGAAGGCTATGCCTCCGCCGGCGCGGAAGTCGTGCTCGTCGGTCGTGATCAATCGAAGGCGGACAAGCGCCTCGAAACCATCCAGGCCGCCGGTGGTCAGGCCTATTTCGTCTCCGCCGATGCCAGCCGCAAAGCCGACCTGCAAATCCTGCTCGATCAAGTGCTGGAACGCTCCGGCGGCTGCCACATTCTCGTCAATGGCGCGGGCGTGAACTCTGCGACGCCCTTCCTCGACATTCCGGAAGAGGAATACGACCGGATCATGAACATCAACACCAAGGGCGTGTTTCTGGCCTGCCAGGTGTTCGGCAAATACTTCGTCGAAAACAAAGTGCCGGCCTCCATCATCAATCTCGGCTCCATGTCCGGCCTGCTGCCACTGAGCCGAGTGTTCACTTACTCGATGAGCAAGGGAGCCGTTCACAACCTCAGCAAGAACCTCGCCCGCGAATGGGCACCGCTCGGCATCCGCGTGAACACCCTCGTCCCCGGCTTCTTCCCCGCCGAGCAGAACAAAAAGGTGCTGACCCCGGACCGCGTGGCCAAGATCATGGGCCACACGCCGATGAACCGCTTTGGCGAAGCCAAGGAACTCGTCGCCGCTGCGCTGCTGCTTGCTGGAGTCGGCGGTTCGTTCGTCACCGGCCATGAAATGGTCGTGGATGGCGGGTATTCGTCGATGACGATCTAAGCCACGAGGCGGAGTTCCGGTGTCGGCGGAGCTGGCCAATGACAAAACCAGAGCCGAGCGAAGCGAGACAGACGACTGAAAGGAGCCCGGAGGGAAGCGAAGCGTATCAATGAGGAATGCCGAGTGAATGACCCATTCGGGCTTCATTCATCATTCGGAATTATGATTTCGTCATTCCGATCTCCGGACGTCCCCTGAGGCGATTTCACTTTCTCATGCCCAAGGCGATAAAAGTCCAGCAACCCACCCGTATAGGCCAGTGGTAAGACCTCTAACCACATGGCTTTTTCATCCATCAAACCGCAGCGCAGCCTCGTCGAGGAGGTATGCGCCCGCATCGCCTCGGAAATTCGCGACGAGATCGCCGGTGGCGACGGCTGGCTGCCGCCAGAACGCAATTTGGCACTCAAACTCGGTGTCAGCAGGCCTGTGATTCGTGAGGCGACGAAGCGGCTCGAATTGCAGGGCCTGCTCGAAGTGAAGCATGGCGTGGGCACCAAGGTCGTGGACAAACTGCACAAGCCGCTGAACGGCTCGCTGGCGTTGCTGATCCCGGATGACAAGGAACGCCTGCGTCAGCTCATTCAGGTGCGTTTCATGATCGAGCCGGAGAATGCACGCCTGGCCGCCGAACAAGCCAGCGTGGCACAAATTCGCAAATTGAGGGCCGCCTTGAAGAAACTCGAAGAAGCGGACGGCTACGATGCCGCCGTGGATGCCGACATGACGTTTCACCGCGAACTGGCCATCGCCTCCGGCAATCAAATCGCCGCGCTGCTGCTGCATTCACTCTCCGATTTGATGCAGGTCGGCCTCACGCGCGGCTACAGCCGTGTTTCGACAACCAATTCCGTGCGCGAGCATGCGGCGATCCTCGCCGCCATCGAGAAACGTGATGCCGCCGCCGCCGCGAAAGCGATGCGCGAGCATCTGTACACCGCCGAGGCCGATCTGGCGCTGCCGAAGACCAAAAAATCACGCTGAACATGAAAACCTCCCTCGCCATGTTATTGCCCTTCGCCGGCGGCAGCCTGCTGGCTGTCGAAACCGACGGTGGGAAGCTGTTTCACGAGCAGGTCGCGCCGATCCTGGTGAAACACTGCGTTGAATGTCACAACGACGTGACGACCAAGGGCGGGCTGAACATGGAGACGCTCGAAACGACGCTCAAAGGCGGTGACGAAGGTCCGGCCATCGTTCCAGGCAAGGCCGCCGAGTCGCTGCTCTACACGATGATCGTGCCTGAAGCGGAAGGCGAAAAGGCTGAGATGCCAAAGAAGAAGCCCTCGCTCTCCACCGCCGAAACCGAGCTCATCAAACACTGGATCAACATGGGCGCGGTGTGGCCGCAGGAGATTGTGCTGAAGGAAAAGCCGAAGGGCGATGTGACGCATTGGGCCTTTCAGCCACTGAAGACGACGAAGCACGCTTCGATTGATGAGTTCATCATCGAAAAACTGAAGGAGAAGGGCTTGGCAATGAATCCAGCCGCCGACGCGAGGACGTTCATCCGCCGTGCGAGCTTTGATTTGATTGGCCTGCCGCCGACGCCGGAGGAGGTCGCCGCGTTTGTGTCGGACGTGTCCGACTCGTCTGACAAGTCCGATCCCCACGCGAAGCTCATCGACCGTCTCCTAAACTCCCCCCGCTACGGCGAACGCTGGGCGCGGCACTGGCTGGACGTGGTGCGCTTCGCGGAGAGCCATGGGTTTGAGATGAACCGCTTGCGGCCCAACGCGTGGCCGTATCGCGATTACGTCATCCGTTCGCTTAATCAGGACAAGCCGTATGACCAATTCGTGCGTGAGCAGATCGCCGGAGATCAATTGGGCGCGGATGAAGGCACGGGATTCCTCGTGGCGGGTGCCTGGGATCAGGTGAAGGGCCAGGACCCCGCGCTACGGGCCAATCAGCGTGCGGATGAGATGCACGACCTCGTGAGCACGACGGGCAGCACCTTCCTGGGCCTCACGGTGGGCTGTGCGCGCTGCCACGATCACAAGTTCGATCCTGTGAGCCAGGTCGATTACTACCGCATGCGGGGCATTTTCGAAGGGGTGCAGCATGCGGAGCGCGAACTGCGGCCAGCGGATGCGGAAAAGAGCCAAAAGAAGGCCGAAAGCGTGCGACAAGAGATCGCAGCGATTGATGCGACGCTGTCACGCTTCCAACCGAAGGCGCAACTCACGAAACGTGTGCTTGTGGATGATGATCTGCCGCCACCGACAAAACCGGATGCGATTGGCTGCGTGCAGATCGAGCAGCCGACGAATGGAAAGCCCATCGAATACTCGCCAGGCTCGGAAGCCGGCCAGTTGTCTGATCTGGGTGACTCAACGCGGCTGCCGAACCTCGGCGAGAGCTACCGCTACTGGAGCGCGAAGGCCGACGAGGCGGGCAAGAACTTCTTCTCGTGGAATCCGCGTGTGAGCGGCAAGCAGCGCCTCTGGTTGTCCTGGGGTGCATGGACGACGCATGCGAAGGATGCGCGCTACATTCTCGATCTCGACGGCGATGCGAACACGAAGGACGACCAGAAGGAGATCGCCTCGGTGGATCAGAGCAAGTTCGCAGACGGCAGCGGCGCGATTCCGCAGCAGAAGCGCTGGAGCGGCTTCAAATACGCGGGAACGCATGTGCTGACGAAGGATTCCATTCTCATCCTGCGCAGCGGCAAGCTCGGCGGACCGACGGTGGCGGATGCGGTGCTGTTTGAAGAAGCGGCGGATGCGCAACCGGCCTCCCAGCCGCATCTGCGCGCACCAGTGACGCATCTGGCGAATCACGAGAGCTTTGATGCCGTGAAGGCGAAGTTTGTGCGCTTCACGATCAACGCGACGAACGGTGGGCAGCCGTGCGTTGATGAGCTGGAAGTCTTTGCTGGCGGCAAGAATGTGGCGCTGGCCAAGAATGGAGCCAAGGTGACGGCCTCGGATGTTTTTGCTGATGGCGCGAACTCGATTCACCAGATCGCGCATTCCAATGACGGCTTGTATGGCAACGCGAATAGCTGGATCGCGAAAGGAGCCAAGGGCTGGTTGCAAATCGAACTGCCGCGTGAGGAGGTGATCAGCAGCGTGGTTTGGAGCCGAGATCGCGCCGAAAAGGGTAAGGCGTTTCAAGATCGCATCTCCACGAATTATCTGGTCGAGGTCTCGCTCGATGGAAAAGCCTGGAAGGCCGTGGCGTCATCAGCGGATCGACTGGCAGCGGATTATCGGGAGCGCATTCGCGATATTCCGACGCTGAGCGGCGTCACAGGCGAAAATGCTGCCGAAGTGAAGAAGCACAGCGAGCGACGAGCGGTGCTGCAACGCGAACTGAAGGAGCTGACGAGCTTCCCGATGGCCTATCTCGGCAAGTTTGAGCAGCCGGGGCCGACTTTCCGCCTGCATCGTGGTGATCCAATGTCGCCGAAGGAAGAGATCGCGTCGGGTGGGTTGTCGCAGTTCGGCGCGAAGCTGGATCTGGCGAAGGACACGCCGGAATCGGAGCGACGCGTGGCTTTGGCGAAGTGGCTTACGGATGCCAAGAATCCGCTCACGGCTCGTGTGATGGTGAATCGGCTGTGGCATTACCACTTCGGCACCGGAATCGTCGATACGCCGAGTGATCTTGGCTTCAACGGCGGCAAGCCTTCGCATCCGGAGTTGCTCGACTGGCTGGCGGCGGAATTCATGAAGCGAGCCTGGAGTTTGAAGGAGATGCATCGCCTGATCATGAACTCGGCGGCGTATCGGCAGTCGAGCGCTGCGAATGACGCAGGTTTGAAGGCGGATTCGGGTTCTCGGCTGCTGTGGCGTTTTCCAACGCGGCGCATCGAGGCGGAGCCGCTGCGGGACACGATCCTCGCTGTAAGCGGTGTGCTCGATCTGACGATGGGCGGACCGGGATTCGATCTGTTCGAGCCGAATGACAACTACGTGAAGGTCTATCAGTCGAAGCAGGAGTTCGGGGCCGACACGTTCCGGCGCATGATTTATCAGAGCAAGCCACGGGTTCAGCTCGATGACACGTTTGGCGCGTTTGATGTGCCAGATGCGGGCCAGATCGCCCCTCGACGCACATCGAGCACGACGCCGCTGCAGGCGCTGAATTTCCTCAACAGCACGTTTGCGATGCAGCAGGCCGGTTTGTTTGCCACACGGCTCGAAAAAGAAAGTGGCAAGGCGGCTGATGCGCAGGTGAAGCGGGCGTTTCAACTGGCCTACCAGCGTGATCCGCGTGCGGATGAGCTGAGCGCGTCCACGCAGCTGATTTCCGAGCACGGACTGGCGATGTTTTGCCGGGCGCTGCTCAACACGAGCGAGTTCATGACCCTTTACTGATCCCCAGCCATGAAAAACCATCTCCTTTCACGTCGCACCTTCCTGAATCAAAGTGTCAGCGGGCTGGGCAGCATCGCTTTGACGTCGCTGCTGGCCCAGAAGGGCCTGCTGGCGAATGATCCGATCCGGCCGCTGATTGATCCCTCACGCCAGTATGCGCCGAGGCCGCCGCATTTTGAGCCGAGAGCGAAGAACGTGCTCATGATCTTCTGCTCGGGCGCCATCAGCCATGTGGACACGTTTGATTACAAGCCGGAGCTGGTGAAACGCCACGGCATGCCGCTGCCAGGCGCGGCGGACTTGATCACGTTCCAAGGGGCGCAGGGAAATCTGGTGAAGCCGCTGTGGGAGTTCAAACCGCGTGGACAAAGCGGGAAGATGATCAGCGATCTGGTGCCGAAGATCGCGGAGTTCGCGGACGACATGTGCTTCATCCACTCGATGACGGCGAAGTCGAACACGCACGGCCCGGCGGAGAATCAGATGAGCACCGGCTACATCCTCGACGGCTTTCCGGGCATCGGCTCATGGGTGACGTATGCGCTGGGCTCAGAGTGCGATGACATGCCGGCCTTTGTGGCGATCCCCGATCCGCGTGGCGTGCCTCAGATCGGCTCGCGGCATTGGAACTCGGCGTTTTTGCCCGCGGTGTTTCAGGGCACGGCCTTCAACGCGAGCAAGCCGATCCCGAATCTGCTGCGGCCGACGACGGTGAGCGAATCTGCGGACCGCGACACACGCAAGCTGGTGAAGTTCTTGAATCAGCGCCAGACGGCGGAACATCCGGCAGACAGTGACTTGGCGGCGCGTATTTCTTCATACGAACTGGCGGCGCGAATGCAGATCGCGGCGTCCGAGGTCGGCAACATGGCGGGCGAGAGCAAGGCGACGCTGAATCTCTATGGCGTGAACGACAGCAACGAAAACAAGGCCGGTTTCGCCAAGAACTGCCTGCTGGCGCGGCGCTTGATCGAGCGCGGCGTGCGCTTTGTGCAGCTTTTCAACGGTTCCTACGCGATGGGCGAGGGCGTGGGCAACTGGGACGGGCATAAGACGATCGAGAAGCAGTATTCCGTGCATGGGCCGATCCTCGACCAGCCGGTGGCGGGTCTGCTGAAGGATTTGAAGGCCCGCGGCCTGCTCCAGGACACGCTGGTGGCCTTTGTGACCGAGTTTGGCCGCATGCCGACCTTCCAAAAGGGCGCAAACGGCCGGGATCACAATCCGAAGGGCTTCACGGTCTGGTTAGCCGGGGCGGGCGTGAAAAAGGCCTTCAGCTACGGGGCCACAGACGAGTTCGGCTACCAAGCCGCCGAGAAGGTGGCGACCATTTACGATCTGCACGCCACGATCCTGCACCTGCTGGGGATCGACCACGAACGCCTGAGTTATTACAACAACGGCATCGAACGGCGGCTCACGGACGTGCACGGGCATGTCATCCGGGAGGTATTGGGCTGAAAATTCCGTTTGCTTTCCGTTCCGAAGTCTCCACCATGCGCGTCCCCAAAACCTGACCCCACACTGATCCGAATCATGGCCGTTGTCCTCCGTCTCCGCAAAGAAGGTGCCAAGCACCGTCCGGTGTTCCGTATTGTCGCCGCAGACAAGCGTTTCCCGAAGGAAGGCCGTTTCCTCGAAATCCTCGGCACCTATGACCCGCAGAAGGGCCTTAAGGGTGCTACGGTGAATCTGGATCGTGTGAACGCCTGGATCTCTCAAGGTGCCAAGCCCTCCGAAACGGTGGCCAGCATCATCAAGACCGCTTCCGTTTCGGCCTAAACCGCCATGGACGCGCCGGAAGCCCTCCGCGAGTTCCTTTCGTATGTGGTGGCGAATCTGATCGACCACCCGCAGCAGGCGACCATTGCCATCGGCACCAACGTGAACGGGGCCGTCACTTACCGGGTCCAACTGGCCCAGGAGGATGTTCGTCATGTGATCGGCAAGAATGGCATGACCATCAGCGCCATCCGGGCCTTGTTGAACACCGCAGCGGCCAAGCACGGCATCAAGATTTCACTCAAGGTGGGCTCGGCACGGGAAGAAGACGCGGAAGCGGCGGCAGCCGCCGAATGACGAAACCAGAATGAGGAATGCCGAATGAGGCCGGAAACTGGCTTCGGTTTAGTTCTTTGAAATTCGTCATTCTAAATTCGACATCTTTTCACGCACACTTGCTGCCTGCCCACCACCCGAATGCGGCGGCGGAGATTCCCAGGACAATGCTGCCAAAAGCATTGAGCAAAGCCAGCCACGAATGCTGGTTGACCAGCAGCAGCCAGGAATCGTTGGCGAGCGTGGAAAAGGTGGTGTAGCCGCCGAGAAAACCCGTGGCGGCGAACAGCCACGGGCCGCCGCCTTTGTCCTTCATGGCGGGCAGGGCAAAGAGAAAACCGATGATGAAACTGCCAAGGATGTTGGCGGCAAACACACCCCAAGGGAAAGTTGCCTTTGGAAGCAGGCGCGAGAGTCCTATGACGGTGATGTAGCGCGCCACCGAGCCGAGGCCGCCGCCGAGGAAGACAAGGAAAACGTCACGCATGCGGCTCGGCGGAGGATTCGCCATCCGGCATCTCGGCGGGATGGGCAATTGCAACAGCCTGCGTCAGTTCAGGCAGCCGGGTGATTTCAAGACGTGGGAAACGCGGCAAAATCTGCCGCCTTAACTCCTCGATGAGTTCCTGTGCCATCTCGCGGGTCATGCCATCGTCGGTCATCAGCCAGCGCCTGGAAAACCACCCGCGGGAAAGAGTCACATGGACCTGGAAACTGCCCCGCTTCATGCGCGCGCCGATTGCCGACACCTGCGGCCAGGAAAAAAAGGCCACGCCATACCGGATGCCGCCCTCACCGATGGAAAGCTTGAGCGAATAACCGGTGATGAAGGAGAAAAACCAGGTGGTTCCCAAGAAAAAGAGCAGGCAGCCGATCACCGAGAGACCTGCGGCGATCTGCATGTTTTGCGGGGAGATTTCATCCTCCTTGAAAAAGTGCAGCAGCACCCACAGCAGGATCACGGAGGCTCCACAGGACATCATAAAGCCCAGCACGCCATGCACAGGCTTGTAGGTGTGGTAGCCAGTATGCACCACTCCCGGATGGCGTGTGGTCGTCAGCATGGCGCGGCCTCCTTCCTGGCTCCGCCGATCGTCTGCGGAGCGATGCGCGCACGCCAGATGTAGCGCTGGAAGAGCACCTTCACGGAGGCGGTGAGGGGCACGGCGAGGATGGCGCCCAGCAGCCCGCCAAGGAGCAGCCCCCAAACCAGCACGGAGGCGATCACCGTCATGGGATGCAGCCCCACGGCCTCCCCCACGATGCGCGGGGTGATGAAAAGCGCGTCGATCTGCTGCACCAGCGCAAACACGCCGGTGACGACGAGCGGCATGATCCACCACGGGTCACCGGGAATCAAAGCACTGCCGCCCTGCACCGCCGCGATGATGACCGCCGGAATCCAGCACAGCGCGATGCCGAGGTAAGGAATAATCCCCGCCACGCACAGCGCCAGTCCGATGAGCAGGCCGAAATCGAGGCCCACGACGACGAGCCCGACGCCGGTGGCGATGCCATTGATGACGCTGACGAAAAGCTGGCCGCGGAAAAAGGCGACGAGGTAGCCGTTGATCTCGTTCAGGCAGCTCACGACCTCGTCCTTGAAGGCCGAGGCACGCAGCGGGAGGTAATCCGACCACTGCTCCTGAATCTTCGCGCTCTCGATGAGGAAGTAATACAGGTAGAGCGGCACGATGATGAAGGAGAGGAGGAAACCGAACACGCCAAGGAAGCCGCCCACGCTCGATTTGATGAAAGTCCAGGCCATGCCGGGGATTTTCGGCAGGTTTGTCTTCGCCCAGTCACCGCTAAGGAAAGTTTGCAGGTCAAAATTCTCACCAGTGTCTGCGTTCGGCGCACCAGTCTCCGCATCGGTCGCGCCGGTGGCAGGTTGCGCGGCAGGCGGCTGGACGGCGGCATGCGGCAGCAAGGTCACGCCGTAGTCCTTTTCCACCTTGGCGTTGAAATCGACCACCGCCTGCCGTGACTTGGCGACATACACCGGCACCCGTTTGGCCAGATTTGCCGTCGGGTCGCCGAGCTTCACCACGATCCACCAGCCGAGGCCGCCGAAAGCCAGCGTGAACACCACAAAGGCCAGCAGCACCGAGCGCTGGCGATTGAGCCCCCGCCGCTCCAGCCACTCCACCCCCGGCTCCAGCAGGTAGGCCAGCACACCGGCCACCGCGAAGGGCACGAGGATCGGCTGCAGGAAGGCCATCACCTGAGTCAGCAGGTAGATGAAACCCACGGACAGAGCACTGATCACCGTGATCGACAGCGCCGTCACGGCGGTCCACATCACATTGCGCTGAAAGGCGGTGGGCAGGTTCTTCATTGGGGCGAATGACGCGCATCCTAGCGGCTCCGCCTCGTTTGGGAACTCCAAATCTGCGGGCAGATTCGACACGTCCACGACGTTTGATCCTGAATCATGCCCCAGCCACCCCAGCCCCAGCCCGTCAATCCGGCCGACCTTCCGCAGCTCGCCCGCGCCACCATGAAGGCCGCGAAGTTTCCCATGCTCGCCACCGTGGACGGCGACCAGCCCCGTCTGCGCCCGGTTTCTCCCGTGCGTACCGATGGATTCACCGTCTATGTCGCCAATCTGCGCCGCTACGGCAAAACCCGCGAGCTGGAGCTGAATCCGAAGGCCGAGCTCTGCTACACCGACGACGACCACCACCAGGTGCGCATCACCGCCCGCGCCGAAATCGTCACCGACCGCGCCCTCCGGGAGGAAATCTGGGCCGCGAACCCTCTGCTGCGCGCCTACCTCGGCACTCTCGACAATCCCGAGCTCATCATCTACCGCTTCGTGCCCGAACGCGTGCGCTACATGCGGGAATGGGCGCTGGAGTACTTCGAGGTGCCGGTCTGACCCTGCGACCGCCTGCTAAACTGCGGCCAGTCGATGCTTGCCATTCGCGGAGTTTTTTCGTAAATACCCGCCCGCATGGCTGACGAATCCGCTCCTTCCTCACCTACGTCCGACACCCCGCCGCCACGCACCACGGGCGGAGGCTTTCGTTGGGAACCACCGACGGCGGAGGAGCTGCAGAACCTAATGCCGGGTTACACCATCGAGAAGATCCTCGGTCGTGGCGGCATGGGCGCGGTGTATCGCGGCGTGCAGACGAACCTGGATCGTCCGGTGGCCATCAAGATTCTCCCGCCCGGCGTCGAAAAGGAGGACCCCAGCTTCGCCGGGCGCTTCAAGAGCGAGGCGAAGCTCATGGCGAAACTCAATCATCCCGCCGTCGTCGCTGTCTATGACTTCGGTACCACGCTGGGCGGCCAGCTTTACTTCGCCATGGAGTATGTCGATGGCAGCGATGTCTCGCAGATGATCGCCTCGCAAGGCAGGCTGCCGCCGGAGCATGCGCTGGCCATCACCGCGCATGTGTGCGACGCGCTCCAGGCCGCGCATGAGCTGGGCATCGTGCATCGCGACATCAAGCCCGCCAACGTGCTGCTCAACATGAAGGGACAGGTCAAGGTGGCCGACTTTGGTTTGGCGAAGGTGGAGGAGCCCGGCAGCCACGGCCTCACGAAGACGGGTTACGCCATGGGCACGCCCGACTTTGTGGCCCCCGAGGCCCTGATGCTCGGCACCGCCATTGATGGCCGCGCGGATTTGTATGCGGTGGGCGTCATGCTCTACCAGATGATCACGGGCAACATCCCGCGTGGCGCGTTCAAGCCCGCCTCGGTGCTCGTGCCGGGTTTGGACCCGCGTTTCGACCCCATCATTCTCAAAGCGATGCAGCACGATCGCGCGGACCGCCATCAAAGCGCCGCCGAGCTGCGGCGTGAGCTGGATGTGATTTTGACGGTGCCCTTCGTGCGCAATGACGCGCCGGTGAGCGCGGCGATTCCTGTGGCGCAAGTGGCCCAGGCCCCCGGCCAGCGCAGCGCCGTGGCGCAGAAGCCCGTCGGCAAACCGCCGCAGCCGTCAAAAGGGAGCGCGGAGACTCCTCTCCGCTCGTCTGCTCCAGGCGGTGCAGCCGCGAAGAAACCTGAAGCGGGCAAAAGTGCCCGCGCTCCTCTCCTCATCGGCCTTGGAGCCGCCGCGGCCATCGGCATCGGTGCCTTCGTCATGTTCGTTGGCAAGAAGGACGCGAAGCCAAAGAGTTCAGGCGCTCCTTCGAGCGGAACCAGTGTGGTGCAGGCCTCCGGCCTGCCTCCCAAACCCGCAGCCGGAACGGCTGCACCACCTTCCAAGCCCGCTGAACCTCCCAAAACCACCACCGCTTCCTCTC
>Ga0315900_10007318_pt1 | contig 14509 bp, 13 predicted proteins | sample LakEriMetagenome_FD_203521 | JGI IMG/M metagenome (GOLD analysis project Ga0315900, IMG submission 203521) | Freshwater fungal communities from buoy surface, Lake Erie, Ohio, United States - Buoy 12 MA114 | ecosystem: Environmental > Aquatic > Freshwater > Lake > Lake biofilm | place: USA: Lake...
TTTAATAATAAAACTAATTCATCATCTGAAAAATCTAATATTTTAACTAATTTTGAAAATAATGATATATCTTTTGATTTAATTATTTCTGATAATATAAAATAATTTGATGATGTCATTGGTGAAAAGGTGTATTAGTTAATAATAGTGATATTAATTTACTATTAAAAAATCTTTAAGTCATTTTACAATATCTGTTATTTTGAATTTATTGTAATTTTAATATATTTATGATATCAGTATGATAATTTATAGTTGCCATTTTAAGTGCGTAATTGTCTAATGCTTTTGGATCCGATCTACCATCTTCCAATAATATTTTTATTATTTCTATATGACCATTTTTTGCAGCCATACGAAATCCATGTGAGTGCATTATCGATGGATTTATTTTGTTATTATTTAATAAAATTTTAACAACATCTGTGTGTCCATTTTCACATGCATATTTAAATGCATAATGATCCATATCACTTGGATCTATTGTATCTTCATTTATAAGTGCAATTACTATTTCTATATATCCATATTCAGATGCGATTCTTATTGGATAATTCCGATCCATAGATAAATTTATAATGGATTTAAAATGTTGGAATAAAATTTTAAAAATGTTAATTTCATTGTTATCACATGTCCATTTGAATATTTTGTTTAACGTACATTTTAAATCTAAATCTGAATCTGAATCAAAATCAAAATCTAAATTTGGTAATACAATATTGTTAAAATTAGTAAATAATATTTTCATTATACAATAATGATTATATATAAACGACATTTCCAATGATTTTAAATAATCTGACATGGATAATCCAAATAACATATTTTGTTTAATTAAATTTATTATAAATATAACAACATGATCATTATTAAATCTGCATGCATTTTTAAGAATTATATTTGAATTATTACTAACAGCAAAATTAATATATTCATTCGTATTATAATGTTCTAATAAAAATGTCAATAAATATGTATAACCATGGTTACAATTTATTATTAAGGCATTATGAAAGTCTTTCATGCCAATTTCGTATTTATTTGTATTGATATGTTCAGTTATTAATTCTATAATTTTATTATCATTCATATCACATACTGAAATCAAAACATTTCCTAATATTTCGTTATTTTTTTCATGCGAATAATTTTCTTTTAAAAAACCCAAAAATAAATTAATTAACTTAACATTTTTATTTTTACATGCAATTTTTAAAGGAAAATTATCACATAAGAATGGATCAATATTGTATCTGATAATTTATTGGACTACATCAATATGATTATATTCACATGCATTGCATATTCCTTTATTAAAATCCAATTCTATTTGTAATTGTAATTGTAATTGTAATTGTGATTGTAATTGTAATGATGGATGGCTTGATAGTTTTTCTTCACAAAACTGATGATGTAATAATAAAATTTTTTTTATCATTTTAATAGATCCATTTTTACACATACATATAAATATTTTATTTAAACTTACTGGAATATTTTCAGTTAAACTAAAATTAGAATCAAACTTATCAATAATAAATTCAATAAAGTCTTCATAGTTTTCATATAATGCTACATTTATTAATTCTTCAAGATTTATACACCTACTAATGCATTGTGACGAATTTGGATTTTTTGATAAATTTATTACATAACGTAATATATCCTTGATAAAATTATCAAATGTTTTTATACTGCGCCATTTAATTGTATCAAGATTTCTCTATTTTTTTTACTTATTACAAGGTCAAAAATTTTATTTACACCGCTTTGCGGGATAAACCCACCGGCACAAAGCAAAGCTTTGTCGCCGTTCGGGTTTACAAATGTTTGTTTAGTATTATTTTTGCATACATATTGAATACATGATAACATATGCGGTATAATATCATTTTTATCAATAAATGATATTGTCGTATCATTTTGTTTTTTCAATATATGTGTAATAATGTTATGAATAAATTTATTTTTTATTATGATTGGCAATTTTGATTTGTAATTATAAAATAAATTAAAAGTATACCTATCGATCAACCTTGATATAATTTTAGCATCAATTAATGGATATTTTTTTGATATTAAACTAGCAATATCAAACGATAGCAATAAAATTTTTGATTTTGTTTTATTGCTATTTGCACAATCATAAATATTTAAAATAATTTCATATGGAAATAGCATTATATATGATAAATGTAACAAATATTATGAAATTAACATTATGTATTTAAATTACATTCGATAAATATTAATTGTTTTTACATTTCATTTTAATAGTTAAAATTATTATTTCTAGGTGTATGATTAAATTGGAATGAATTTTATTTATTATCATATCAACTTGATAATTAGTTACTTAATTATTAAATAAAAATTTTCTATTTAACAAGATATAGATATTATAATAATATTAATATAATGTCTACAAATATATTAAAAAGAGCACATCATTCGGTCAATAATTACACCCAAAAATGTAAAGCAAAAACAATGAGCAAAAAAAAATGCAAAAATTATGCTCTGGAAGAATATGATTATAAATATTGTGACATTCATAGAAAAAAATATCAGATTGAACAAGATAATATTAAAGGAATAATAAGATGTTCGCAAGCAGGATGTGAAACTAAGCTTCCAAAAAATTATGAATTTAAACGTTGTGACAAATGTAGGCACAAAAGCCGAATGTTAGATGCTAAAAGAAAAGAAGAAATTAGAAAAAGAATAAAACAACTTAAGGATGATAAAATGAAAATATGCACAAAATGTGGTATTTTATTTGATCCGAAATATGTTAAAAAATTTTTAAAAGATCTGAACCATTTATCGGCAGATTATTCCGATGATTTTGAAGAGTCTAATTATGACGGTAAATCTGATTACGATTCTAACAATAATCATATAGATGATGCGGATTATGATACAGATTCTAATGATGATTCTAATGATGAATCAAATTGCGATACAGATTCTAATGATGAATCTAATGATGAATCTAATGATGAATCAAATTGCGATACAGATTCTAATGATGAATCTAATAATGAATCAGAATCTATGACTGTTTCATCATATCAAGTCGGATCACTTGGGCCAAAAGGCAGAAATCTTGATATTAAAAGATGTGGTGATTGCATACATGATCAAAGAAATGCTGATAACAGAAGACAATATTCAAAAACCAGAAAAACTTATTTTAAGGAACGAGAATATAGTCCAAGTAGAGTTGAATATAAGAAGCAATATCGTTCAACTGCTGAATATAGACAAATGAATCGGGAATATGTAAGAAGACATAGAGAACGTAAAAAATTAGGTTTAATTTAAATTTAGTTTAAATTTGAATTAAAAGAAATTAACTAAGTTCATTTTTATTTACAGTTTTAACTATACTGTTAGGATTAAAATTTGAATCATGGCAATAAACATCATCTTTTTCTTTACATGTAATATATGGTGCATCAAATATGCCTTGGTATGAATGTATGTATTGTTGACAACCATTATAATCCATAAATCGTTTGCAGTTACTTTTTGTATTATCATTTGATAAACATGAAATGACACTTGGATTATCCATACTATAATTATAAGCAGTATTTCCTACACAATTCCATCCAACTTCATGATCATTTTTTGGCATAGGTGCTGATGTTTCTTTGGGATTTTTTGATTTTGGTAATAATTTTGGATCTGTTTGGCACCAATGATTTAAAGTATTATATCCTGTTATCCCTTGTTTTTTGAATAAATCAAATCCACATGCAATATATCCGGATTTATTAATCGTATTTTTATCTAAAATAGATTTATTACAATCATCATCAGAACTAAATTTTTTACAATTAATACCATCATTTGTCAGACATGCTACATTTCCATCACGTGTTAAATTAAGTGCCATATTATTTACACATGTCCATTCTGGACTTCCATAAGATGGATCACTTTGTTGATTTTTGTTCACAGTTTTAACTATACTATTTGGATTAAAATTTGGATCATAACAAAATTCAGCATTGTCCCATCTTTCCATACATGTAATATAAGGTGCATCAAATATTCCTTGATACGAGTGAATATATTTTTGACAATCATCGTAACTATTAAATGCTTTACAATTATTTTTAATATTATCTCCGGCTAAACATGATAGTGAATTATCTGTACTATAATTAAAAGCAACCGACCCAACACAATTCCAACCAACTGATTGATCGTCGGGCGGTACCGGTGCTGATGTTTCTTTGGGATTTTTTGATTTTGGTAGTAATTTTGGATCTGTTTGGCACCAATGATTTGATGCATTATATCCTGTTATTCCTTGTTTTTTAAATAAATCATATCCACATGCCAAATAATTCGCATTTTGTATTATATTATTATTCTTTATGGTTTTATTACATTCATCATTAGAATTAAATACTTTGCAATTAATTCCATCATCTGATAAACACGCGGTATCACCATTTGTTGTCAAATTAAGTGCTAAATTATTTATACATTTCCAATCATCAAATAATACATAAGACAAATTAGGCTGTGTAATATTAGGCTGTGTAATATTAGGCTGTGTTGTTTGTGATGTATTTAATTGTGTCGTTATCGTGTGCGATGGATTGTTGAGTAATGGATTATTATTATTTTTAGCTGTAGAATTATTATATTGATCGGATTGATCGGATTGATCGGATTGATTAACTTGTGGTGATATGTATATGCTGTACACAAAATATGATATTCCTCCTATACTTAAACAACCAAATATAATTATGATAATTATAAAAATGATCATCGCACTACTGTTCATAGTTGTATTTATAATAATTATAGTTATTATAGTTATTATAATTATTATAATTACAAGGTAAAATATGTTTCCAATATTATAAAAATTTTTGTTATGCCAGTTAAATTGGCATGTAATCAGTTAGAATATAAGAATGCTATTATTGCACATGTATTCATGATATGCTAATATTTTATGATGTTAAAAAAAATTGATATTTAATATTCATATATATTTATTCATTTATGCCATTTTGTTAATAATTACATATACATATAAATGTTGAAGTGTGATAATTGCAACAAAAAATATTACAAAACAAGATGTGATAATTGTTACACAAGAATATGTACAAAATGTATTCATGAAATTAAAGGTAATTATTATTGCAAATCTTGTTATAATAATTTAAAACATAAATTGGATCTAAATGATTCAGATGATAAATCGGATAAAGAACTATGTAGCAAATGTAAAAAAGAATTAACTGGTGATTATAATGATTATAAATTTTGCACAATGTGTGAAAAACATTATTGTATTTTGTGTATTGCGTTAACTGCATGTCAGACTACTGATGGTTATTGTGTAAACTGTTTTGATTATAAATGTGTTATTTGTAAAAATGATTTAGATAAGCCTTATAAAAAATTATATTTAGATGATAATGAACCAACTCCAATATGTAAAAAATGCAAACGAAAGAATAAATAATATATATATATATATATGTGTGTGTGAAATTAATATTAAATTTAATTTAATATTAATTTTTAGAACTAAATTTAAATATAATTGTGATATTATATTTAAATAAAATTAATTGTAGCATTATCATAAAATTTATTATTGCATATAGGACATTTATTAGTAAGTAGAACACAATCTTTGCACACGTGTATTCCACAATTTTTTTTATCTTCATTGCAAAATAAAATTTGATCAGATATCTGCTCAAGACATATAATGCATGTATTTTGTTCATATGATTTCCATTCTTTGGTATAATATGGTTTAAAAAAATCATCAGATGCATTTGTTCTGTGTATTGCATAATTATATATATCGTCAATCATTTTTAATTCATCTTCATTTGACAATCTATTATTTATAGTTTTAACAACATATTTTTCATCAAATGGTTCGTTATTTAAATTGGATGCATAATCAAGATGATAAATCGGTTTTATTGATCTATAACGCTGTTCAGTTATATAATTTATATCAAATAAAATAAAATATGACATAGGTACAGTTGGACCTGCACCATGATTAATCATTATTGGACTAAGTGTTAATATAATATAACATTTAATATTATCATTATTTATTTTGAATGATTCCTTAAATAATAATTTACCTATAATGTTTTTATCATTCCATGATAAATGTCGCATATATATTTTATCATTAATGTTATACAAATATGTACATCTTGAATACACTTTTTTTTCTAAAAATTTTTTCTTTTCCAATTTATCTCTAATTGCATTATATTCATTAGTCAATAAATCATTGATAATCATTTTATTCATAGGAACTGTCACTGTTAATACAACATATTTTGCCATGATCTTAATTTATTTCCTATGATATAATAGTTGTATGACCAATAAAATAAAATTTCATTTTTTTATAACAGAATATTTCATATTATGATATAAAAATAATTATTCAACTCAAACACATTTAATCAATTCATAAAATTTATCTAATCCTTTTCGGGAATATCCTTTCACAACATTATTGTGTTTATTATATAAATATTCAATAGTTTCATTACGATATTTTTCTTCAAAATCATCATCTAAATTTGATGACATAATATGAATATCAGGACTGTACGTTCTTGCGTATCTTTCTTCATTAACAAATTTATGTCCATATTCATTGAATTGTGGCAACTGTGGTATTTTTTTACTTTCTATATATTCACGTACACCATAACGAGCACTTTTTTTAATTGACGGTGACATTTCTACATAAAGATTTATTTTTATTTCATCCAAATATTCTTTTTCTAAATCCGAATCTAATTCATTAATCAACGAATTCATATTTATTTCCTGATTTTTGTCCAGTAAATGTTGTACAGCTTTTTTAAATCTAGCTTCACATGCAAATTGCGATCCTAAAAATTCCAAAAATTCTTCATTTGTCCTTGTTGCTTTAGGAGTAGGTTTATTAATCCTTTCTTTAAATTCTTTAGTAACTAATTTTAACATTAGTGGAACTTTATTTCCTTTTTTATCAACAAATAAAGGATTTTTTAAAACGATTCCTTCAATTCTTCCTCCTAAACATGATTCTAAATCACCATTTTCTATTAATGCAATTAATTCTTTGCATTTATTTACCGGATCAGTTTGTTGATCATTATTCATATATAACAATTGTACAGTTTCTAATCCTATACGATCTGCTTCTTGCTTTAACTGTTCGTGATTTAAGAATATATTAGTTTGACGATCGAAAATATCGTACAGAATGAAATAATATTTAGGTGTTCTACCATATGCAATTGAGTTGTGTTTTATCTTGCAAATAGATTCTCCGTGATATGTATAATTTGGATTTAATTTATGTTTTATTAGCGGTATCATATTGACTGGTCCACTAAATGTTACAAATGAACTTTTAACTATTCCAGATTTATTGAAAAAAACAACATCATTATCTTTAAGATACAACGATAATTGTGAACCATCTACTTTTTCCTGAATATAAAATTTATAATTATCTTCTCCATTACCATTTAATAAAGATTCTTTGAATGTATTAATAGACGGGAAAGGTTTTGCCATTATTTAAATTTTAGTATGATTATATACTATAAATTAGTATCCTTTATATTATTACATAAATTAAATTTAAAATTTCAATTTTTTTTAGATTTATAGAAATTATACAATATCAAAATAATTATTGATAATTTTATTTATATCAATATTTTCTAATTGACATATGCAGCCTAATTTTAATAATGATTTATCTTTTGACTCATTATTATAAATTTTATTTAATAAATTTAAAATTTTTATGTATTGATTTGGTGATACACCACATTCGATTAAATTAATATTATTATTCTTTTCTTTATTTTTCATATAAATATCTTTTTTAGATGTTTTGTACCAATGATAATATGCAAATGATTGATCTTTAATTTGTAAAGAATTATCAATGATATATTGCTCATAATTAAAATTTGGTGGTATTTTAAAATTATAACAAACATCATTTTTTTCAATACCTATTGTTTTCCAGTATTCAATTAAATTGTTATCTGGAATATCATCCAAATTATGTAATAATTTATAAAGTTTTGGATTGAAATCTAAAATCCCGATTTCGATTACTATTTTTTTTGTCCATTCATACCATGAATATTTATTACTTACCAATTTACCATTTTTTTTAATATCATTGTGAATATCATAATTTTTTAAAATATTGTCAATTTGTTGAATATAATTATCTTTCTCAATATAAATACATTCATAATTATTTTTTAATAAATTGTCTAAATCTTTGATATGATCAATCATTAATAATCCGCTAGATCCTAAAATTGACATAATATGTTCATTAGTTGATAATGATTTATTAGAAAATGCATGCAGAGATAAATTAATTTTTGAAAAATTATATATAAAATTAATATTATGATATTGCGGATTACCACCATAATTATCAGGAAAATATTCTTTTATTATTGGAGACCCATAAATTTTAAATTTTTTATTATTCTCATTTGAATATTTTATAACATTATTTATTAGTTCGATACTATTAATATATTGATATTTATATAATTCTTGATCAGTAAATAAATTATGTATTACTATGCTTATATCATTGGTATATTCATTATATTCAGATGTATAATCATTAATATTATCTATTGGATAAAAAACAGATGGATCATATCCAAATATACCAAAAATTACCTTTTTAACTTTTGAGTACAGTTTATATTTATGAATACTATCTTTACATGGTGTTATTATAATATCAAATAGAGATGCTTTATCAAATATATCTTTACTTAAATTTATAGGATCATCTACATTGTACATAATATATAAAATGTCTTTATTGTTATCTTTAATATATTTAAAAATATCATAAGGTACATCAATAAACCACCATAAAATAATATCAGGCTCATTTTCTTTAATAAAATTATTTAAATGTTCATTATAATTTTTTATTTTATCATTTGAGTCGTATGCAAATTTAAATAAAGGATAATGTATCATTACCATATTAAATTTTTCAAATTGTTCTTTGATACTTGCCAAATATTCTTTCAGTTCATAATAAACTATAAATAAAATTTTTTTCATATAATAGTCATTTACATAAAAAAAATGAATAAATTACTATTCATTTTTTTTAATTTAATATTACTTGTGTATTTTTTATGATATCGTTTACAAGATTATATTTATTTTTATCAACAACAAGTATATTTTTATTTGTATTAATTAATATTAAATTATTTAACCCTATCGTATATATTTTTTTATTCTCATCATTATTAAATACTAATATATTATTACTATCATTGTCATATATATTATTTCCGATATGTACATTCATTACGTCATTATCTAATTTATTTTTCATAACATCATGTAATCTATTCCAATTTCCAATATCAGACCATTCTCCAAGATATTCAATAACATAATTATTGTCATGTTTTTCAATAACTAATTTATCAAAAGGAATATCATCACAATAAAAATATTCTTCATCAATTGAAAAAATATTATCTTTAACATTGTAAAATTTTATAAGATCATACATATCATTGCAATAAATTTTTATCAATTTATTTATTGTACTTTGGGAAAATATAAAAATACCCATATTCCACAATACATTATTTGTATTACATAATTGTTCTGCCATTGTAATATTTGGTTTTTCTATAAATTTTTGTATATTATTATTAATATCTTTAACGATATATCCATATTCTGTTTCTATATATGTTGGTTTTTTTCCATACAATATTATATCTTTTTTAAATAAAATTGGTATAACATTATCATCAAAATCATAAAAAAAATTATTATTCAATATATGATCACATGGTAATATCGTTATAATTGATTCTTTTTTTGAACTCAATGATAAATTATTTATAAATTTACATGCACTAATAATGGCTGGCCCTGTATTTTTATTATATGGTTCTAAGATTAATAAATCATTACCAGTTACATATTTTATAATATGTTGATAAAAATTTCCAGATGTAACAAAAATTTTTTTAAAATAATTTGGTATTCTATCCAATGTATTTTGTAATAAAGTTATATCATTATAAATTTTTAAAAATTGTTTAGGAATTTCATTTGTGGAATAGGGCCACAGTCTTTTACCATTACCGCCGCATAATATTATACAATAATAATTCATATTTTTATATTTTATGTTTATAATTTTTGTATTATTCAGGTGAAGGAAAACTCCATATATGTATACATATTATATAAACGATTGAATAAATTATTTAAATTTACGATTACAATTTTAAAAATATTTAATTTTGTATTTAGATATGAATGCACCAGTTGCATTTGTGAATAATAAATTATCACATAACATTGATACATTATTAATATAATCCCCAACATGAGTTGCATATGTTAATTCTAAAATTATTTTTCCTAAATTATGTGTGCAAAATTCAATATATCTAAATATTGGTGGTTTGTTTTTGAATATACCAACAGAATTAATAATGTCATATTGTCTTGACACATAATCATTGATAAAATTGGTAACATAATAACATTCAGGTATTTTATCTATTTTTTTTAAATTTTCAATATTGAAATCTCCATTAATTATTTCATAATAAGTATCTAGGTTAAACATGTCAACGACAAATGTTAAATTATTATTTTTTGTTGCAATAAATAAATACTTCATGAATGTTAATTTATTGTATATTGGATGTTTGATATTGTCTGGATGATAATCTAATTTAGTAATTATGGACAGTTCACCATCATTATATAATTCACAAAATTTATTTATATTAGGTATATCATATCTATTTCCAAATATTGTTAATATATGTGGGTCACCTAAAGCATAAGGGGATGTTAATGCAGTTGTATTAGGACCACTAACTTTAGATGAAATAGTTTGAATATTATCATTATCATTGTTTAACAAAGATGTAGATTGATATGTAATATTTGTACCTCCTCTAATATAATAATCTTGATAATTAACCAAAATATTTACATTTGGGTCAATAGGACTTATTATATCCGAATTATTTGATGATAATAACAAATAATTATATTTTGATAATTTTGTTGAATTTATTGAAAAATTACATGTAAATGAACAAAGATATCCATCTAAATCTTTATCTTCATCATCTTCAATAATACAATTATTTTCCCATTTTATTCCTGTAAATATACTTTTCAATATATTATAATATTTATTATTTATAGATTTAATTTTGTGTTTGATTTTGTATGATGAATTTTCTGAAAAATTAGCTTTTATTGTATTTAACGATATTTCTGATATATTATAATATACTCCTGTAACATTACATGTTATATTCATATTTTTATCATCATCATTGTCATCATTGTCATCATTATCATCATTGTATACGGCTTGGTATTTAGTATTATCAAATGAGTTACTCGGTGTTATAGAAACACCAATAACAACATCATTAAAATCTTGATCGCCATTTGGTCTCATTAAATCTTCAAAACCGATGATTAATTGTGATGTTATTTTATCAGAATTTACTAAATCATTTAATATTACTGTTTGAATTGATCCATTTTCTATATCTTGATTATTAAATATATGATCACTGTAAATTAAGGGTTTTGAATTTTTTATTGTTTTATCAGTAGCATTCCAGCCATTTGGAATTATAAAAAAACCAATACCCGTATTATTCGGAAATTTTTTTGATGGATCCGATGTATCGTATAATATTTTTACTTTGTAACCGTATTTCATTTTATGACGTGAACCTTTTTTAGATGCACATGGAAAAATTATTGTTTTCTTCAAAATACTTTTACCGTTTTTATCTAAATCATCTACTTGATCATACGTATATGGAACATCAGTATTATCATTAGTTATAGAGTATGTATAATAACCAACTGTGTTATAATAACCAGCATTTTCATATAAAAATGTAACATATACATCTGCACCGTCAAAATTAGAATCATTTGACTGTATTATTATATTTGATCCCGAATTTTTAAATAAAGTTGGATTATTATCAGGTAAAGATTTTTTTTCTGGCAATGTTTTAATTATACGGTTTGTTAATTTTGGGTCAATTATTTCGTCATCATTATCGTCATTATCATCGTCCCCTTTTTTTTTATTAATAATGTAATCAGGAACACCATAATTATCCCATACACCCAAATAATAATAATCGCTCATTTTAAATTAAAATTACAATATATTATTTATGGATGATTCGCAGTAACGTAATACCTATGTTTAAATATAAATAGATGTTTTTTATTCATTCACTTTTTGTGCGTGGATTTAAATCGACAATATAAACATAAATATTATTTTCATTTAATTTACATATGAGAAATACCTTTGTAGTTTCCTATATTTTAATAAATTTTTTGCTCCTTGTACATGGATTTAAATCCATAATATAAATATTAATATTATTTTCATTTAATTGACACATGAAAAATATTGGTATAGTTTCCTATTATGGATTGAAAGAAGCATTAAAAATTGGTGCAGAAGCATTGATTAAATTAGGATATAATGTTTCAGATTTTCCACTATATAGGTACAGTATGGATACATATGATAAAGTTGATGATTATATTGATTTATTTATTGATTATATTATTAAAAATGACATACATGTTTTATTATGGTGGAATTTTAATATTGATACTGATAAATTTAAATATATTAAAGATAAAACAAATGTGAAATATATATTATTTAATTGGGATGGTCCACATACATGGTCAATTAGTGATATGAAAAATAAGGCACCATATATAGATGCTGCTTATTTATCATCAAGACATACTTGTAAGAAATTTATTAAATATGGTACACAAAATGTACATTGGCTACTACCAGGATTTTCCCCAATTTATAATTTTATAAATAATAAATTGGATAACGATGTTATAAATAAGTATGAATGTGACATAAGTTTCTGTTGTACAAATTTATATAATGACACAAAAAATATACCTGAAAAATATATTAATGGTCAGTTTATAAATAGGAAAAATTTGATAGACGATATTTATATGAACCAAGAAAAATATGGTTACAAATTTAATTTATATGGACCAGAATATTTAAAGGAACTTTATCCAGATTCGTATATAGGATTTGCATCATATTTTGAACTAAATAATATATTTAACTATAGCAAAATAAATTTATGTACGCATTTGCCATATAATACATATGGTTATTTAAATGAAAGGGCAATTTTAATTGGTGCATCGGGTGGATTATTACTCATAGATCCGGTTTATGGAATAGATGAAATATTTGATACACAAAATGATTTATTGTTATTGGATAAATTTGATTATATAAATCAAATAGTTAATATTTTAAAAAATTATGATGATTATATTGATAAAAGATTGAATATAAATTATAGGTGTAATAAATATTATACTTATGATAATTGGGCACAAAAAATTAACGATACCTTTTTGTCACAGTTATAAAGTTATTTATTAAATAAATTGGATAAATTATATTATTTATTACAATTAAATAACATAATTTAAAAGGACAAAATATTTAGTTCATCTTCATATCCATAATAATATATTTCATTATTATTATTTATGATATTATTACTAGATGACGCATCGAAAGTAAATTTGTCGTACAATATTTTTCCTCTAACAGTATTGTATGTAATTACATTATTATTTGAATTGTTTATTATTTTAAAAACATTATTCCCCTCATCAGGAAATATACTATTAAATTCATTATTAAATGCACTTGAATAATTCGTATTTTCCATCCATACGCCAACACTAAAATATGCTATTACATTTGACAACAAATGAATATAATATGATCGTAATATATATATACCGTATACACTTACATCAATCATTTTATTATTTTCTATATTAATCGAGTATCCATCATTAATTTCTATACCATATAATTTTGCTGCCAATATACTGTTTTCACATAAATTTATATTATAATTAAAAGGATTAAACGTTCCATGTTCACCTTGATTTGATATTTTTATTGCAGATGCGATACTATCATATAATCGATTACCTTTTACTAAAATATTTTTACTGGGCAATGATATAATAATACTATTGGATGTTGAATCATAAACTATATTTTTATAAACTATTGTGTCTATACACATGTATATAGCAATTTTACCACCCCTTACAATATTTTTATTAAATGTACCATTTTTTTGTAATGAATATGATACACTATCGCCCGACCATTTTGAATATATTATATTATCAGTAAAAGTATTATTACTATCCAAATTTTCGTTATAAAAAGCATCAAGTGTATTCTGTCCTTCTATTAATTCTGACGGTCCTGCATAAAATATACAGAATTTATTAGAACATCCTCTAAAAATACATCTTTTTACAGTAGTGTAATTACAACCAGCAACTGTTAATGTAGTATGATCAT
>Ga0315900_10007319_pt1 | contig 14508 bp, 10 predicted proteins | sample LakEriMetagenome_FD_203521 | JGI IMG/M metagenome (GOLD analysis project Ga0315900, IMG submission 203521) | Freshwater fungal communities from buoy surface, Lake Erie, Ohio, United States - Buoy 12 MA114 | ecosystem: Environmental > Aquatic > Freshwater > Lake > Lake biofilm | place: USA: Lake...
CCCTTCTGCCACAGCGCGGCCTGCTGCCGGGCGTAGTCGTCCACGCTGACGCCCTTGCGCCGGGCGTCATCGGCGTTCACCCAAGGCTTGAACTCCTCGGCGCTCAGGTTGGGAAAGCTCAGCAACGCGTTGCCGATGTCACCCTTGGGATCCACGGCGATCACCGGCACGCCGTCCATCGCCGCCTCCTCCAAAAGGGCCAGGCAGAGGCCTGTCTTGCCCGAGCCCGTCATGCCCAGGACGACGCCATGAGTGACGAGGTCCTTCGAGTCGTACATCACCAGGTCTTCCTGGAGCCGCTTCGCCTCCGGGTCGTATCCGCGTCCAAGGTAAAAGGCACCGAGCTTCTCGTATTGATCAGGAGTGATGGTCATGGCGATGCCGCCAGACTAACGAACTCCCTCCCGGCTTGGCAATCAAACATCACTTCATGAAGGCCTCCCGCTCAGACAACGGGAACCTTCAGAAGCACGGCCGCATTGTGCCCGCCCATGCCCGACGCCACCTTGAGGATGGAATCGCCGGGCCTGAGGTGGATTTCACCCGCAGCCACCGACGTCAGGCCGGGCAGGTTTCCCGGCAGGCGCGGAAGCGCCGCGGCCATCAGCGCCACATCCAAAAGACCACAGGCGCCCAGCGTGTGGCCGGTGAAGGGCTTCAGCAGCAGCAGCGGCGGCGACGCTTCACCGAAGACTGACCGCAGGGCATGCGTTTCGGCAGAGGAATGGTTAGGCGTGCCCGTGGCATGCGGGCAGACCAGCGTCGGCCGCGGAAACCGCGCGAGCAGCTCGGCCAGCCCCGCGCCATCCTCCGGAATCACCAGTGAGTCATAGGCGTCGCTGTTCGCCTGATACTCGCCAACCTGCACCAGCCCGGCATCCGCAAGCTCCAGCGTCACCGCCACGCCCGCCTCGCCGAGATGCAGTCCCGTGGTGGCCGGCGAAAGCGGGTCGTTCAGCCGTTCGGAGGCCAGCAGCCGGGTGTCGCGAAAGGCTTCGATCAGACGCCGGACCAGCGGCAGGTCCACGGCCAGCACCAGCGCCCGAGGGCACATGCCCGCCCTCATGGCCATGAGGGCCAGGCCGAGGGCGTCCAAGCCCGCCGAACAGCCGCTGGCGGCCATCTGCCAGGGGCCGCGCATGCCGAGCTCGATGCTCACCGCCGCCGCAATCTCGCTGTGGATGGTGTTGCTGGCGCTGAATCTTGGCGACGGACGCCTCCAGCCTTGCTCGCCTAACAACTCTCCGGCGTTGCCGCGGCTGCTGGCCGCAAACAGCCAGGCATCCCTCAGTTCGGCCGCCTTCCAGCCCGCCTTTTCAACGGCGCAGCGCGCCACATGCACGGCCAGGTTGGAGGCCGCCCCATAGCGTCGGCCCTTCATCACCGAGCGGTCCGCGATGCGTCCCTGCAGCATGCCTTCATGCTCCTGCAACCCCGTCTTCCCGGCCCGCCAGGATTCCAGGCACTCGTCCATGGAGCCGCCCAGGGCGCAGACGGTCTCGGCCGCCGTGATCGAAATCGGCAGGCTCACAGGTCGAAGATCTTCCCGGGGTTCAGCAGGCACTCCGGATCCAGCGCCCGCTTGACCTGCCTCATCAATTCATAGCTGGCCTCGCCAAGCTGCCGTCTGACAAAGGCCTTCTTGGCCAGACCCACTCCGTGTTCGCCGGTCACGGTGCCGCCAAGACGGATCGTCTCGGCCACAATCTCCTCCAGCGCCAGCTCGACACGATGCATCTCCTCCGTGTCACGTTCGTTGGTCAGGAAGGTCGGATGCAGGTTGCCATCGCCCAGATGGCCGAAGGTGCCCACCATCAGCCGGTGCTTCTCCGCCACCTCGCGGATGAACTTCACCATGTGCGCCAGCTCCGTGCGCGGCACGGTGACGTCCTCCAGGATGGTGGTCGGCCGCTTCCTGGCGAGCGCTGAAAAAGCGCTGCGCCGAGCCGTGGCCAGCCGCGTCGCCTCCGCCTCGTCGGCGGCCGCACGCACCTCGCGCGCACCATGGCTCCTCGCCAGCTCCATCATCTGCGCCGCCTCCTCCTCGACCACGGCCGGATGCCCGTCCGTCTCCATGAGCACCACGGCCTCGACCTCGGTCGGCAGGCCAATCCGGGCGTAATCCTCGACACAACCGACGGTCATGCGGTCCAGAAACTCCAGAGTGCAGGGGATGATCCTGGCCGCGATGATCGCGCTGATGGTCTGCGCGGCATCCTCCATGGAATCATAGAGCGCCAGCATGGTGCGGCGCGCCTTCGGCTTCGGCAGCAGCTTCAGCATGACCTCGGTGATGATGCCCAGCGTGCCCTCGCTGCCGATGAACAAGTCCTTCATCGAATAGCCGGCGACATCCTTGACACACTTGTTGCCAAGCCGTGTCAGCGTTCCGTCGGGAAGCACCACCTCCAGCCCCATGACATAATCACGGGTCACTCCATACTTGAGGCCGCGCAGCCCGCCGCTGTTCTCAGCGACGTTGCCGCCGATCGTGCTGATCTTCATGCTGCCGGGGTCCGGCGGGTAAAACAATCCCAGCCGGGCCGCGGCGTCATCGATCTCCTTCGTGATGACACCGCTCTGGGCCCGCAGGGTCAGGTTGCGTTCATCGATCTCCAGGATCTTGTCCATCTGCGCCAGGCAGATCACCAGGCAGCCCTCCAGGGGCACGCTGCCGCCGCTCAAACCCGTGCCTGAACCGCGTGTCACGACCGGCACCCGGGCCTCGCGCGCCAGCTTCACCGCGGCAGCAACCTCAGCTCCGGAATGCGGAAAAACCACCGCGCCCGGTTTCACCTTCAGGGCCGCCGTGCCGTCAAAGCTGTACGGCAGGATGTCCTCGTCCTTGGACAGGACACGGTCGGGGGAAAGGGCGGAGGCGAGCGACGCCAGAAGCTGGGGGGTGACGGTTGGCACGCGGTGAATGTGAACGGCTGGAATGACGGTGCAAGGAGCGAGCGGCATCCCTCGCATCAGTCCCAGGGCACAGGCATCAAAGTGTGAAAGGGGGTTTTTCGACAGGATTTACAAGTGGGCAGGATGAACAGGTCTGAAAAATCCTGTTTATCCTGCAAATCATGTCAATCCTGTCACTGAGGCCATGAGATACAATCATCGGCCGATCGGATGCGTAAGCCCTGCATCAGGCCAGCAGTCCCTTCACCACCCGGCCATGGACGTCCGTCAGACGGTAGTCACGCCCCTGGAAGCGGTACGTCAGCCGTTCATGATCCAGGCCGAGCTGGTGCAGCAGCGTGGCGTTGAGGTCATGCACATGCACCGGATCACGCACGACATTGTAGCAAAATTCGTCCGTCTCGCCGAACAAAAGACCCGGCTTCACGCCGCCGCCAGCAAGCCAGAGGCTGAAGCAGCGCCCGTGATGGTCACGACCGTGGTTTGCGGGCTCCAGCTTTCCTTGAGAATAAGTGGTTCGGCCAAACTCACCGCCCCAGACCACCAGCGTCTCATCCAGCAGCCCGCGCTGCCTCAGATCGCGGATCAGCGCCGCGCAGGGCTGGTCGATGTCGCCGCACTGCAGCCTGAGGTCGCTCGGCAGGTTGTAGTGCTGGTCCCAGCCCCGGTGGTAGAGCTGGATGAAACGCACGCCCCGCTCGGCCATCCGCCGCGCCAGCAGGCAGTTCGCCGCAAAGCTGCCCGGCTGCCGCACCTGCGGCCCGTAGCTGTCCAGCGTCGCCTCGCTTTCACCGCGGATCGCCGTGAGCTCCGGCACGCTGCTCTGCATGCGGAACGCCATCTCATACTGGGTGATGCGGGTCAGCGTCTCCGGATCCTGATGCTGCTCAAACTGCCGGCGGTTCAGGGCCGCGATGACGTCCAGCTGATCCCGGCGCGCCGCACGGCCGACCTCCCTCGGATTGGACAGGTAGAGCACGGGGTCGCCGCTGCTGCGCAAAGACACGCCCTGATGATTGGACGGCAGGAAACCCGAGCCCCAGAGCCTGGCGTAAAGCGGATCGGCGGGACGCGCCGCGCTGCCGCGTGACACCATCACCACAAAGGCCGGCAGGTCCTGGGACTCGCAGCCCAGGCCGTAGCTCAGCCAGGCGCCAAAGCTGGGCCGCCCGGGCTGCTGATGGCCCGTCTGCAGAAAGGTGACCGCCGGGTCATGATTGATCGCCTCCGTGTGCATCGAGCGGATGATGCAGAGCTCGTCCACAATCTTCGCCGTGTGCGGCAGCAGCTCGCTCACCCACGCACCGCTCCGGCCGTGACGTGCAAAGCTGAACAAGGAGGCCGTGACCGGCTTCGACTTCTGCCCGCTGGTCATCCCGGTCAGCCGCTGCTCGCCGATCACCGAGCCCGGGATCTCCTGCCCATGCAGCCGCTTCAGCCCCGGCTTGTGGTCAAACAGGTCCAGCTGTGAAGGGCCGCCGTGCATGAACAGGTAGATCACCCGCCTGGCCTTCGGGGCGATGTGCGAAATCGCCCTGGCGTCACCCGACAGCGCGGCGAGGGCGACGCCCCCCAGGCTCAGGCCCGAGCCTCGGAGAAACTGACGTCTGCCTGCGGTGAAATCCATGCCCCTAACCAACGTTGCCCCGGCCTTGCTCATTGCAGCCGCAGGTCCATCGTCACCTCAAGGCCGCCGCCTTCACGGTTCCTGGCCGTGACCTTGCCGCCGCAGGCCTCGATGCAGCGCTTGGTGATCGCCAGTCCCAGGCCGCTGCCGCCGGTGCTCCGCCGACGCGCCGCCTCCGGCCGGTAAAAGGGCTCGAACAAGCGCGTCAGCGACTCCTCGGGAACACCTGGGCCGCGGTCCAGGACCCGGATGACCACACGCCCCGCCGCCTTCCCGCCATGCACCTCGATGTCGCTGGCGTAACGAACGGCGTTGCGGATGACGTTGCCCACCGCGCGGTCGAGCGCCTTGCGGCAGACATGCACGTTCAGATCCTCGACCTCGACCCGAACCGGCGTCTCCGGGGCCTCGCGCGCCACCGCCTGGCTGACCAGCTCCCGCAGCGGCACCTCCTCGGCGGGCTCAAGCTCCGGCAGGGCCTCCGCCCTGGAAAAGGCCAGCACCTCCTCGACCAGCCGCGCCATGTGCTGCAGCTCCTGGTCCAGCTTCCTCAGGTAGGCCTCCTGCTCCGGCACGCCCCTCTGCTCCACCACGCCCAGCGCCATCTGCATCCGGGCGATCGGGCTGCACAGCTCATGCGCCACGTCGGCGGTGATGCGCCTCTGCTCCCGCACATACCCGCCCAGTTGCGCGGCCATGGCGTTCACCGAGGCCGCGAGCTCGCCCAGCTCGTCCCCCCTGCCCTCCGGAAGCCTGGTGTCAAACTGGCCGGCGGCGATGAGTTTGGAAGCTTCATTGGTTCGGCGAACCGCGCCGGTGATGCCTCTGACCACCGGCAGCCAGAGCAGGGCGGAGAGCAGCATGCCGCCGCTCAGCAGCACCAGCCAGGGCGTCCAGTCAAACAGCAAGCCCCCCGCGCTCAGGTCGCCTGAGACCATCACCATCGTCATCGGATGCCAGAGGCCGCCCTGCTCGTGCAGGATGTCCATGTGGATGCCCGCCCAGTAGCGCGTCGGGTTTTCGCTGCGCAGCAAAAACCTGGGCTTCGGCGGCTGGCCGGAGGGCTCCGGACGCCGCAACCGCGGTCGCTGCCGCATCTCAGGCCTGCGTTTGTCGACCAGCCTGGATCTCACCGCCTCCGGTGGATCGGGCGCATGGCCGAGGACCTGCCTGCCGTCGGTGTTGAACAGCGCGAAGATCACGCCCCGGCGGCCCTCAAAGCTCTCCAGGATGTCCGGCCATTGGCCCTGCGGGCTTTGCATCAGCGTGTCGGCAAGACGCACCGACAGCTTCTCCATCTTGTCACCGGACGGCCCGCTCAGCAGCCACTCGAGCTCGGGCGTGACGAGCCGGCTGACATAGACGTAGCCGAACAGCAGGAGCATCAGCAGATTCACCAGGAACCAGGCCAGGATCTTGCCATAAAGCGGTGGCTTCCAAAGGCTCATCGTCCCGGGGTCACAAGTTGATAGCCGTAGCCGCGAACGGTCTTGATGAAACGCGGCTCCTTCGGGTCATCCCCCAGCTTTCGTCGCAGCGTGGAGATGTGCATGTCGATCGCCCGGTCAAACACGTCCCATTCGCGGTCCGCGACCTCCTCGATCAACTGCTCTCTCGTCTTCACCCGGCCATGCGCCCTGGCCAGCGACAGCAAAATCCCGAACTCGGCGGGCGTGAGCGTCAACGGCTGGTCACCCAGCACCACGTCATGCGTCTCCGGATTGATCCGCAGCTCGCCGATGACAAGCTCCTTCACCGGCACCTGCGGCGCGCTTTCCGCCAGCCAGCCTGAACGGCGCAGCACGGCCCTCAGGCGGGCGAGCAGCTCGCGGGAGGAAAAGGTCTTGGGAAGATAGTCGTCCGCCCCAAGCTCCAGGCCGACAATGCGGTCCACCTCCTCCCCGCGGCCGGTGAGCATCATGACGGGCACTTTGGACTTCGCACGGATGCGACGGAGCACCTCAAAGCCATCGCAGCCGGGCATCATCACGTCGAGAATGACGGCCGCCCAGGCCTCGGACGTGGCGCGGTCGGCACCACGTTCACCATCATGCTCCATCTCGACCTCGAAGCCCATCGGCTTCAGGTAATCCGCCACGAGCTGGCAGAGCTCGGTGTCGTCGTCAATGATGAGGAGTCGCATAGGTAAGTGTGGTGCAGGCACTCTTGCCTGCACGGCTCTTTACACAATCCCGACAAATTTGCTCACCACTTCGATGTCAGCCACAGCTTCGTCCTCGTCCCCCCAATTCAGCTCGCCCATCTAAGTCCCAACGTCGCCCCCGGCCAAGTCGGCCTCCGCTGGAACGCCATCCCAAACAAACCCTACCAAATCCAATGGAGCAACGATTTGATCACCTGGACCACCATCGACACGCTCACCTTCACCAACACAAACACCAACGCCACCTACACCGACAACCTGCCTGCGCGTGTGAATGGTCTGCGAGCCTTCTATCGCGTGGTGTGGAATCCGTGAGTGACAAAGATTGTTCTCTTGCAGGCAACCTCGCTGCCCAGCGTCGATAAGCTACGCCTCCACCAACCCATTCGGCTTCCGCCACTTCACGCGGGCGAGGTTGAGCTCGCCGGTGTTGGTTTTGGGGCACCAGGAGCCGTCGGTGATCCAGGATTCGGCGGGGCTGGCGTTGCAGACGCCGAAGTTGCCGTTGAAGGCGACCAGGTCGGCGGCGTTCACGCCATCGCCGATGAGCGGGAGCACGACGCGCTCGGTGGCGCGGATGAGGCGGAGCGTTTTCGGGTCCACCTGCGCCACCCAGAGCGGTGCGCGCCAGCGGATGACCTTTTCGTTGGTGGGATCGCGGCGCGTGTAAACGACGAAGAGGCCGTCGGAGTGCGTGAGCCAGTGCTGCTGCGTGCTGTTCGTCATGAGCGGCGTGCCGTCGTCCCAGGTCCACGGCTGCTGCGGCTCGTAGTGCAGGCCGTCCTCGCTCACGGCGACGTAGCCTTTGCGATCCTCGGCGCGGATGGTGAGGTAAAAGCGGCCTCCGAACCGCGTGAGCGATGGCTCGAGCAGTCCGCGGCCGACGCTGTTGGTGAGCGCGTTGCCGGTTTGTTTGATGCGCAGCTCGTCGCCATCAAAGGAGCAGCGCACGCCGCACACGGAACGCGTCTGGCCTTTGACGCCGAAGGTGAAGCTCATGAGCACATCGCCATCCGGCAGCACCTGGCGCTGGCCGCAGTTGTTCGAATAGATCTCGGTGGCACGCGGGTCGTCCCACACGAGCTTGCGCCGTGGTCCCCACGCGCCGTCTTTCCACACGGCGTAGACAGGCCAGCGTGGCGGTTGGTCGCGGAAGAAGCCTCGGTCCCGGTAGAAGACATTGTGACCGAGCGCGAGCACGCTGCCGGTTTGCGGATGAAACTCGGGCGTGATGTCGCAAACGGCCTCATTCATGCCATCGGGCAGCTTTTCCCAGCCCAGCGGCGGCACAGGCGTGAAGTCGTTCCATGTTTGGCCGAGGTCATCTGAGGTCGTCCAGTGCACGTGCCCGAAGTGATCAGAGCCCATGATCGGCTGCGTGGTCATGAAGGCCTTCTTGCCGACCATGCAGGCCCGCGGATGAAACCAGGTGCCCTTGGGCAGCGTGGGTGTCTTCACCACGACCTTCTCAATGGACTCGATGAGCGGATCTTCCGCGGCAAAAACGTGCGTGTGAGCCGATGCGAGCGCGAGGCTGGTGGTTTGGAAAAAGTTGCGGCGGGTCAGGTACATAATCATGAAACGGCTTTCCGTTCCCGACGTTTGCAGGCGCACCATGGTCCGACATTTTGCTTTCCTCACCTTCGCGCTTCCATTGATGGCCGTCGTCCTGACTGCGGCGGAGAAAGCCAACGTCATCTTCATCCTCGCCGACGATCTCGGCATCGGGAACGTCGGCTGCTACGGCTCGGATCGCTACAAGACGCCGCACATCGACAAGCTCGCGACGGAGGGCACGCGGTTTACGAAGTGCTTCACGGCCTCGCTGTGCGGCCCCTCGCGGGCGTTGATCATGAGCGGGCGTTATGCGTTTCGCAATGGAGCGACGAATCAGGACGCCTGCACGAACCTCGATCCGAAGGAAATCGTGCTGCCGCGTCTGTTCAAGGCCGCGGGCCATGCCACGGCCTGCGTGGGCAAATGGGGCCAGCTTCCCGGCGAGCCGGGCGATCATGGTTTCGATGACTGGATGCGCTTCAACGGCAGCGGCGTGTATCGCAATGTCGAGGGAGGCAAGCCTGAGCGCTACAGCATCAAGGGCGATGACAAGAAGCTCGCCGATGGCGAATACATGCCGGACATGTGCCACGACCACGTGGTGAAGTTCGTGCGGCAGCATCGCGACGAGCCGTTTTTCGTTTATTACCCGATGTCGCACGTTCATGGCGAGCTGCTGCCCACGCCGGACAGCGTTCCCGGCAGCAACGACCTCATGGCGGACAACATCGCCTACATGGACAAGCTCGTGGGCCGCCTGATCGCCGAGCTCGATGCGCTGAAGCTGCGTGAGAAGACGCTCGTCATCTTCATGGGCGACAACGGCACGGGCAAAGGCATGGCGGACCGCGCCACCATCGGCGGCAAGGTGCTCTCGGGCATGAAGGGCACGATGCTGGAGTGCGGCGGCCTCGTGCCGATGATCGCCAACTGGCCGGGCAAAACACCCGCAGGTCGTGTGAGTGCCGATTTGATCGATTCGACGGACTTTGTGGCGTCGTTTGGCGATTTGATCGGCACCAAGCTGCCCGACATGACTTTCGATGGTCAAAGCATCGCGCCGCAGCTCCTCGGACAGCCTGCGAAATCGCGGGAGTGGGTTTTCAATCAACTCGCCCGCATGTGGTATGTGCGCGATGCGGAATGGAAGCTCAACGAGAAGGGCGAGCTCTACGACATGAGCGGAGCGCCCTTCACCGAAGCGCTCGTCAACGGCCCGCATGAGGCCCGAACGCGTCTGGAGGCCGTTTTGGTCAAGCTGAACCCCGCTGGCGGCATCCTCGACCAAGGCGACGGCAGCGGCCGCCACGCGAACAAGGAGAAAAAGAAGGCGAAGGAGTGATGTAATTCTAACAAAAATTGTCTGCGAACCATCCGGATGGCCCTTCGAATAGCATTTGCATGGTTCACAAGAGAACGCCGCCGGACGTTCCATCCGGCGGCGTGAGGGTTTGAGGCTGACGGTCTGCGGCTGATCACAGCTTGCGGCCGATGACGATCTCAAAGGTGGGGGCGAGCTTGAGGCGGTTGTTGAGGCTGCCGACCCAGGTGTTGGTCTGCGTGGTGTAATCGGAGGTCGGGAGGCTCCAGGTGCGGCCGATGATCTCGAAGTTCTGGTTCACCAGCAGGCCGATGATGCCGCAGCCGATGCCGGAGATGACGACGGGCTGGCCGTTGACCTCGACGAGGCGGGTGTCGGCGGTGTGGACGCCGGAGGAGCTGTCGATGACGGTGGCTTCATAGTAGGTGGTGCCGGCGAGGGCGGGGTTGGAGTTGGCGTAGCCGAGCGGGTAGGGCTTGGCGCTGTTCCAGTCGATGCTGGAGAGGATCATGGTGTGGTCGTCGCTGCTTTTGCCGACCTCCCACCAGCTCAGGATGTCACCGGTCTGGGCGTTGTTGAGCGTGGGGATCTGCACGAAGCCTTTGCCCTGCTTGATGAGCTGCACGTATTGATAGGCCTCGGGGCTGGCGGTGGAGTGATTGGCGTTTTTCACCGGGTCAAAGAAGACGTAGTTCTTCCAGTTCCATGCGTAGAGGTTTTTGAAGAGGTGAGTGACGAGGGGGGAGCACTTGGTGTTGTTCATGGGCAGGATGCCGTTCACGGGATCGGCCCAGCGGATGAAGGAGGGATCGGTCTTGCTGGACCAACTGCCGCCGTAGCGGTTGAGCGAGACGTTGTTGGCATCGGTGAAGATGTTGGCGTCCTGACACTCGATGATCTGGTTCAGGAGCAGGACGGCACCGTCGTAGTGGGCGGGGGCCTGGGCTTTGGCGTCGATGGCCGTGGTAAGGGTGAGCGACAGGGCGAGGCTGCCGAGTTTGAGGAGGCTGAGCGGATTTGTTTTCATGGTTGGATTTGCGTTTCGTTTTCTGGCGGCATGTGATGGCCGTTCATCCTTTCGAATAAGGGACCGCGGTGCGGGGTTACGAGATGGGTGAAAAAAAGTTCAAACCGCCTGCCATCGCCCCGCCAAACCATGACCGACGGACTTCTCCATCGTTTCAGGCTGCTTCACTTCTTCGCCGCCTCCGGCTCGGCGAGCAGGGCTTTGGCTTCCTTGCAGACCAGTCAAAATCGGATTGCTGGCCTTGCGCGCGGCGGGTCGTGGGTGGTCAGCCGGGGATGAGCGGTCCCCGTGGCGGGGTGAAAACCGCAACTGGAAGCGGCGATCCTGGCCGGAAAGGCAGCTCCCCCATTTGGCGCGGGGGCGATACCGGACAGCAGAGTGGATACCCCGGACGGTGCGGGGTGTTCCATGGACGGCGCGGGGTGCCCAGCCTTTGGCGGAGGTAAGACCCCGCCGCGCTCATGGGCCACCCCGAACGGCAGAGGGAGCACCCCGACGCGTCCGGGTGCCTACCTTTTTGTCCGGGGAAGGCCCTTTTTCGTGAAAAAGGAGCATTGGGAGAAATGGAGGCGTTGGAGGCCTTCCCGACCGCACCGCAGCCGGGCGGTCTGTCGCCACACCCGGCCTACCGGGCTAGTTTCCCGCCTCCAGCCGCTTCACCTTCACTTCGGACACCGCCCAGCCGTCGGCGTGGGTGCGGAGGGCGAGGGCGCCGGGCTCGGTGGTGGCCCAAGGCTTGAACTGGCTGAGGGCGGCGGTGGGGCCGGTCCATGCGTAAAGCGGCTTGCCGTCGAGCGTGGTGGTGATGGTCGCGTTCGCGCCGTTTAGGCGCACGGTCACTTCCAGGTCGTGCGAAGATTACTTCGGAGTCGTGTAGGGCTCGGCCAGCAGGGCTTTGGCCTCTTTGCAGGCCAGCCAGAGGATCAGTTTCTCCTGGCCGGAGACAGTGGCGAGGGGATTTTTTTCGTCCGCCGGAAGCCGGGGCATCTTGGCCTCGGTCTCGGCAAAGAGTGTGCGGGCTTCGTCGGTCTTGCCCTGATGGAAAAGACTCATCACGCGGTAGTAGTTCGCGGTGCCTTCGATCATCACCTTCGCCGGGTTGACCGGTGCCGCTTGCACAGCGGCGTTCAGGGCGGCATCGGCGGCCAGGTAATGGCCACTGCGGTATTCGGCCATGCCGAGAGTAAGCCGCCTCATGGGCTCAGTGACCGGATTATTGCCTTTTTCGACCGCCAGGCGGGCCGTGGCAAGGGTGGCCTGCCGTTGCGACTCATCGGCCAGCGGGCGGAGGCAGGCCACTCTGGCGAAATGCCTGACCGATTCAGGGTCAGTTGCCGTGGGCGCCCAGTCGAGCATGCGCTGGCGGGTGGCGGCCAGTTCGGCGTCCATGCCGAACCACGCCTGCAAGGCGGCAAGTCTCACAGCAAGGATGGCGTCTCCAGGCTGACTGATGGAGGCTTTTTCCAGCAGGGGAATCGCTTCGGACGTTCGACCAGCGGCGATCAGGGCATCGGCGGACGCGGTGGCAGGATCGGGAACACCTTTCACCGCCACCGCGGGGGCGTTTGGAACGGTTGGCTTTGGTTTCTTGGCCGGAGCGGAAGGCGTGTCGCGCTTGGACACATCCTGCGCGGCCACCGGTTCTTTCGTGATCACCCCTTGCCCCAGCAAGGCGGCGGTGCTGGAGCGCTGGCGGTCCCACACCTTGGCGACACCATCCTCCTTGGAGATCGCGGCGATGAGTTTGCCATCGGCGCTGAGGTCCACATCGGCCACGGGCGTGGTGAGGCCATAAAGGGCGAGCCGTTCCTCGCCGCTGGCGGCGTCGTGGATGCGCACGGTGCCGTCCTCGCTGCCGCTGAGGATTTCACTCCCGTCGGGGCTGAACTTCACGCAGCGCACACCCTCCCAGTGCGCGCGAAAGGCGGCTTCCATCCGACCCGTCGCCGCCTCCCAGACGCGGATCCAGCGGTCGGGTCCGCCGCTGGCGAGGTGCCGGCTGTCGGGGCTGGACGCGAGGCAGGCGATGCTCCCGGTCTGCGCGGCGTCGATTTGGCGCAGCGGCTTGCCCGCCTTCCAGTCCCACACGGTGATCCCACCGGTTAGCGCGGCGGTGGCCACGACGGCATCGTCGAGGCAAAAGGCGGCGAAGGGTTGGCCGGGCTTTTCGAAGGTCACCTTTCGTAACTCTTTGCCTGAAGGGTATTCCTGCACGCTGAACGCATAGCCGGCATTGGTCGGACTGGTTGCACTTGCCACCGAAAGAACGAGTTGCCCGTTGTGGCTGAACGTCACGCTGGAATTATGCTGAATGCCGCCAAACGCTCCCATCACCTCACCGGCGGATGACAGGTGAGTGATCGTCTTCTTATCCAACTCGGACAGAAGGATGGACCCATCTGTGGGGTGGACGGCCAGACCGCGGGCAAACAAGCGCCCAGTGGGAAATTTACACTTCTGCAAGCCGGTGTGGGTCCCCCATGCTCCGGAATCCTGGCCGCCGGTGTAGAACTCAGAGCCATCGTGATTGAAAGCGACCCAGCGAGCCGCTTTCGCATTCTCCCTGACCGAGACGACTTCTTCCCCGAGCCGGGTCGGCCAAACCTGCACAAGGAGGTTTTCCGCAGAATCATGCGACGAAAGGATCCACTTTCCGTCCGGGCTGAAGGCGAGATTCATGACGTCGAGGGTTGAGCCATTGAGCGAACGCAGCAATTGCCCCGTCGTCGAGTCCCACAGAGAAATGGAGTTGCCGCTGAAAGTCGCCACCACGTCGCCACTTGGACTCAAGGCGCCTACGGTCTCTCCCGGAAAAAGATGAGTCCGGAACCTCGCCCCGTCGCTCGCGTTCCAATAGGTTATTTCGTCACCGTGGAAACATGCAAGCCGGTTGCCGACCCGGCTGAATTGCAGGCTCGCCGGCCCGATGGGCCTATTCGAAGCCCCTTCGATCGACCGGTGCACGTCTCCGCTGACGGTGTCGAGGATTTGAACCTTGAAATCCAAACCAGATTTGAATGCGAGAACTGCCACCGTCCTGCCGTCGGGGCTGATGTCCGGAATCGCACCGGTGGACGGGTGCATCCATCGTTGAGCCCCTGTCTCCGTTGCATAGGCGATGACTTGATTGCCAACAACGGCAAGCACCGTCCCGCCATCGGGACTCAGCAAGACGTGACTGACCTCCTCCTCGCAGGTCCAGCGGCGTAAAGCCCTACCTGTTGCTACTTCCTGCACCGCGATCTCTTTGGCAGATGCAGCGAAAGAGATGCGATCTCCCGTGCCGTCGATCCCGACGGCATCTGACTTACTCGCCTCTCCAAACACAGGAATCCAATCACCGATGCGTTTGGATTCGAGTGTGAAGATACCGAGGGCTTCCTTACCGAGGGATCCCCTGTAGCATTTCACCGCAAAACGATCTCCTTGGGGGAAAAACTGGATCCGATGAACGGGTCCCGCGTTGCGTTCCCTAATCCTTGAGGTGAAGTCGCGCGAGTGGGCGTGCAGGAAGCGCCAGTTCGCATCGCGAAAGCTCTCCGGTGTCTCCCCGATGATCTTCTGCGCCTCGACGAATTTGCCCCGCTCGAATTCCTTTTCCGCGAGGTCGAGCTGCGACTTCGCCAGCGCCTGCCGGGCCGTTTCCTTCTCCTGCACGGCGAGGGCTTCGGCCTGCGTCGCGCGCTGCTCCTTGGCCCGAAGATTGAAGACAAACCACACCGCCAGCGTGGTGATGATGAGCCACGCGGCGAAGCCGACAGCGAACTCCCTCCGGTGCCGCTGCACCAGCAGGCGCAGTTGCGTGAAGAGGCCCGCCTCCTCCGCCGTGGTGGCAAAGCCCGTTTGATACTTCTCGATGTCCGCTGCGAACTCCGGCACGCTCTGATACCGCGCCA
>Ga0315900_10007320_pt1 | contig 14507 bp, 17 predicted proteins | sample LakEriMetagenome_FD_203521 | JGI IMG/M metagenome (GOLD analysis project Ga0315900, IMG submission 203521) | Freshwater fungal communities from buoy surface, Lake Erie, Ohio, United States - Buoy 12 MA114 | ecosystem: Environmental > Aquatic > Freshwater > Lake > Lake biofilm | place: USA: Lake...
AAAGTGGTTACGGCCATCATGCACGAGAGGTTATCAAACAGTTTATTGACAAAAAAAGTGCAGAATGGGATATTAAATTGTTATCGATGCCATGGGGTCATACTCCAATGACATACACGATACCTACAGAATGGTCACAACGAATAGTTCCATTGCCATTAACCTCTCAACCAGATGTTTGGGTACAGATAACAGTTCCAAATGAATTTCAACCAATTGGTAAATACAATATTGGAGTTACAGCAGGAACCGAAGGAGATGTTTGTCCTAAAGAATGGATTGATAAAATCAATCAAATGCAACTAGTAATAGTTCCAAGTCAATTTACGAAATCAACATTTGAAGAAACGGCAAAACGCCATGGTATTGATATTCTTACTAATATACAAGTATTATCAGAATACTTTGACGAATCTGTATATAACAACAAAAATGTTACTACTTCAATCCCAGAATTAGATAGCATATCTGAATCTTTTGCATTTTTATCGGTAGGACATTGGTTACAAGGTCAAGTTGGAGAAGATAGAAAAAATATTAGTGGTATGCTTCATTGTTTTTTCAATACATTTAAGAATAAAAAAGATGCTCCTGCTTTGATATTAAAAACAAGCGGAGCTACGTATTCAGTTACCGATAGAATGGAAATAGAAAATAAAATTGGACAGATACGAGATTTATTTCCAGAAGATAAATTACCTGCAGTATATTTACTCCATGGCGATTTAACTGATGCTGAAATGAATGCATTATACAATCATTCTAAAATAAAAGCATTTGTATCATTTACAAAAGCAGAAGGATTCGGCCGACCATTGCTTGAATTTTCAACTACCGGTAAACCTATTATGGCTCCACATTACTCAGGACAAGCTGACTTTTTAAAGAAAGATTTTATTTGTTCTATTCCAGGAGAATTAACACCGATACATGCAACTGCACAAAATCCGTTTTTGATTGGTGAAGCGAAATGGTTTACTCCAGATTATGGATATGCTAGCAAATTATTTCAAGAATTAATTAAAAATTATAAAACATGGAAAGAATTAGCAACACGTCAAAGATATTTTGTAAATACTAATTTTTCAAGTCAAGCTGTAACAAAACAATATGATGTTGTTTTAAAGATTATCAACGAACATGTAAACAAACTTCCTAAAGCTGTAGAACTTAAATTACCGCAGTTAAAAAAGATAGAATTACCTAAATTACAAAAGATATGAAAATAAGTTATGCAATAACGGTTTGTAATGAGTTTATAGAGATTCAACGATTACTTGAATTTTTACTTGAAAACAAACGGCAACAAGATGAAATTGTAGTTTTATATGATTCAAAAAATGGAGATCTAGAAGTTGAAGCATATTTACAAAACAGATTCATTAATAATGAAATAACTTGGCATAAAGCAGAATTTCAAGGACATTTTGCTGATTGGAAAAACAAATTAACTAGTTTTTGTTCCGGAGATTATATTTTTCAAATTGATGCAGATGAAATGCCATGTACGCCAATTATTGAGTCACTACCATTTATCTTAGAGCAAAATCCTGAGACAGAAGTTTATCTAGTTCCAAGAGTTAATACGGTTGAAGGTATGACACAAGATCATATGCAACAATGGGGTTGGAATGTAAATGCAGAAGGGTGGATAAATTGGCCAGACTATCAGTGGCGCGTTTTTAAAAATACTCCTTCTATTAATTGGAAGAATAAAGTACACGAAGTATTGCAAGGATATAAAACGTTTACGCATCTTCCAATGGAAGAAGATTATTCACTCTATCATCCAAAGACGATTGAACGACAAATACGGCAAAACAATTATTATGATACATTATGACAGAATTAACAAAATTAGCTAATAAATATAAATCAGATAAAGGAACGAAAGAAGGTTCATGTCACGCATTTTCTGAAATTTATGATAAGTATTTATTTGATATCAAACATGACATACTCAATGTATTAGAAATTGGCATATGGGACGGTTCGTCACTTAATATGTGGTATGATTATTTTCCTAATGCCAACATAATAGGTTTAGATATCGAAGATAAACGACAATACGAAAATGATAGAATATCTTGCAAAATAATCGATCAATCATCTACGGACTCTTTAGAAGCATTTGTTACATCCTGCGATACTTTGTTTGATTTTATAATTGATGATGGTAGTCATCATATGCGAGATCAACAAATTACGTTTTCATATTTTTTCAAACTATTGAAACCAGGCGGAATATATGTTATTGAAGATTTACATACATCTTTATGTAAAAACGGAACAATGTTATACAATAGACCTATAGAAATTTATCATAATAATGATAATACTACTTTAGAATTTTTAACCAGGAAACCGCTTCGAAGTATATTTATTAATGAAGAAGAAAATGCTTTTTTGCAAGAAAATATACGTGAAATAAGCATACATAATCGACCAAATGAATTAGTTACAGAAACTTGGGGTAATGCAAGTATAACATCAGTTATTATAAAAAAATAAATCAATAAAAATATAAATAAAAAACAAACGTATGGAAAAAATTAAAGTTGCAATCACCGGCGTATCTGGATTTGTCGGTTCGTGGTTAAAGTCTGAATTAGAAAACAATGGATATGAAGTTTTCGGAACAGATATTAATGTAGATGGAAGAAATTTATTAGATGAAAACAGTTTTAGAGAATGGATTGATGGAATTAACCCAGATATTTGTTATCATCTAGCTGCACAAGTTGGTAGAATTTTTGGAGAAAGAGATGTTGTGCATACAGTTAGACATAACGCTGAAATGACAACAATTATTGCTAAATATTGTGGCGAAAAAGGAATTAGATTAGCATATGTATCTACATCAGAAGCATATGGCGATCAAGGAGAAAAAGAATGTGATGAATATGGCGAATTAACATTGCCTCATAATTTATATGGATTAACTAAACGATGGGGTGAAGAAGCAGCTCAATTATTTGCGCCTGATAATTTAATTATTGCTAGATTATCAATGCCTTACGGTCCAGGAGTTCCTCCAGGAAAAGGCCGCCGTGCAATGGATACGATGTTATGGCAAGCATATCATAATATTCCATTAACGGTACATATTGGTGCAGAACGTTCATGGTGTTGGATTGGAGATACTGTCAAAGCGCTTCGTATGATTATTGAAGAACCGACAGCTGGAATTTATAATATTGGTAGAGATGATGATCCTAGATCAATGTTAGAAATTGCACAACGAGCATGCGATCTTGCAAACGCACCAAGAACATTAATACAAGAAATACCGGCTCCAGGAATGCAAACCGTAGTAAAACGTTTATCAACCGATCGAATTAGAAAATTAGGATGGACTCCAACTGTTGAATTAGAAGAAGGAATGAAATTAGTATTCGAATGGGTTAAACATTTTGATATTAACAGTGTTGAACATCCTTAAGGAAAAAAATGAAAATTTCAGTTGCAATACAACATTATAATCGAAAGAATTTACTAATAAATACGTTAAATTCAATTCAACAAACTGCAGTTAAAAAATCTGATATTGAGATAATCATTGTAGATGATGCATCAGTTCACGAACATTCTGTGGAAACAATCCCAGAACTTTTTCCTGATTTGAATATAAAAGTTTTTTCATTTAAACCTGAAGAAAAGTGGTGGATATGTCCGGTTATTCCAATTAATAAAGGAATAGCGATGGCAACAGGCGATGCGATAGTTTTATTATGTGCAGAGTGTATGTTTATTGGAGATATATTATTAGATGTTCAAACTAGATTAACTCCTGGTAATTATTTTTCATATGCAACATTAGCACTTAATGCAGAGGATACTAATAGGTTATCTAATATGTCATATGATGAAATATTGTCAACACAATTCAGTGGCAATTGGTATCAACATAGTGTTGCTAGAAATGCATGTTATAATTTCTGTTCAGCAATCATGAAATCAGATATGTTAGAATTAGGTGGATTTGATGAACGATATGGTTATGGAGCTGCCTTCGGCGATGACGATTTTGTATTACGTTTAAAACGTAAAAGTATGAACTTAGTGCCAGTTGATTCTCCAATGACATATCATCAAAATCATTCAGATATGTTATATGGAGTCTTTAATGCTCGTCGAGATTCTGGAGCAGTTACTCAAATGGTTAATCATGAATTATTTAATCATGTATTACATAATGAAGTTAATAGTATTAAAGTTAATAATTCATTTTATTCAATATGATATCAATAGTTTTACCTTACTTATCAAATAGCAGATGCATAGATATCTGTAAAAAGTATATTGAACAAAACACTATCAATCCGTATGAGATTATAGAAATTGTTGATAATACAGATGTATACGCAGCATACAACGAAGGCGTTCGTCAAGCAAAATATGATGTAGTATTATTAATTAATGATGATATGTTTGTTAGTCCAAGTTGGGATGAATTATATATCAAACACACAACTCCCAGATCTGTTGTTACTGGTATGTTAATTGAATCAGGCAGGATACCTGTAAACTACAGGAATGTTGAATTTGATTGCGGAAAAACTCCAGAAGAATTTGATTATAACAAATTTTTATCTTATATTAAAGATAATCCAATTGAAGAAGTTAAATTAAATAATATGGGTTGGTATATGCCAGTTGCATTTCATAAATCTACATATATTGATTATCCAAATGAAATAAAATATCCACATCCTAATGATGTTACTTTATTATCACATATGTTACCAGCATATGGATTTGAATTCAAACAAGTTGGAGTATATACATATCACATTCAAAACTTTTCAAAAGACAATTAATGATAACAGCAATTTTACAATACAGCACAATTGATTATAGATTTTTAAAATGTAATCTAGATCAATTATCTAAGTTCTGCGATGAAATAATAGTACCAATTTGTACTCATTTTTTCAATGGACAACCTGAAGATGAAACAAAGTTACAACAATCAAAAGATATTATCAATTCATATACAAATGCACGTGTAATAATGTTTGATTGGGATGATCCTAGTAAATCTCCAAGATATTATCATAATCTAAGTAGGAAATTAGGTACAGATGTTGCTAAAAACGAATGGTTGTTATTTGTAGATACGGATGAAATTTTATCTGATGAATTTATGCCATGGTTTGACTCTATAAAAGATACTAATAATAGTTATTGGTTTACATGTTATTGGTATTTTAGAAATGCAACTAATCAAGCAACGCGAGTTGAAGGCGCTGGCTTGTTAACTAAAAAACAATATTGCAATTGGATATTAGATTCAGAACATGAACGACAACAATTGTTTCATAGAATACCTAATTTTACTAATGGTCATGATTACCCCGTTGTATCATTAACGGGCCAACCAATGATGCATCACTTTTCATGGGTTCGAACAAAAGATGAAATGTTAACTAAGGTAAAAAATTGGGGACATGCATCTGATAAAAATTGGATTGCTTTGATTGAAGAAGAATTTAATAGAGAATTTAATGGTACTGATTTTGTGCATGGGTATAGTTATAACATTGTTGAAAATATATTTAACATATGAATTTAATAGGAACTAAACTTGTAGAAGTACCATATTTTATCAATCAAATTGACAACATTGATAAAAATATTCTGATAATTGGAGAATGTAAAGGTGGTTCGGAAGGAGTGAGTGAAAGCATATTAGAATTAGGATGTAACAATGTTACTACTACAGATATTTTAGATTCATTACCTGATTCGTGGCTCAAACAAAATACATCATGGCCTCATATTAAAACGGATTTTATAAAGTTTGATGAAACTAAAAAGTTTGATTTCATTATATCAATTTCAGTTTTTGAACATTTTGGTATGTTTTGGGAAGGCAAAGCATATGATATAGATTCTGATTTAGAAGATATCATATTATGGAATCATGACATACAAGGTATATTGAAAGCATGTAAATTATTAAAGGATAAAGATTCTAAATTAATAATAACATTGCCAATTGGGCCTTTTATGAATTATCAAGAAACGGGATATCCATTTTTAAGATATTATGATTCGCAACGACAGACACTAGTAAAAAATAAGATACAAGAGGCAGGATATGTTGTAGACAATGAAAAGTTTTTCTTATCTACAAATTTCGTTGAATGGTATGAAGCTGATTCTAATATCAATAGTGCCGAAAGTTATCAAAAATATTGTAACCCATATTCGCCAAATATGATTTGGGGACTAACACTAAAAATAAAGTAAATGGAAAAGATTTTAATTAAAACATATGGTTTTATTGGAGATATATTGTTTGCATCTTCAATTGCTGAAAAATTAAAACAAGAAAAAGAATGCGTTGTTGATTATTGTATAGGATTTCCACAACCTTATAAATTGCTAAAAAATAATCCATGGATTGACAATGTTTATTTGTCAAAAAACAAAGGCCCCGCAGTAACACTTCCAGAGTGTGTAAATGCAGCATCATATGATTCAGTATATGAATTACCTGAATGTAAACAAGATGTACAACCTACAATATGGTATCAAACCCATTGTGGAATAAAAAATCCAACCCCTGAATACAAAGTATATACAGATTCTGATTTAGATGCATCGGTGCAATATGAATTAGATTTAATGAATTTAAACAATGTTAAAGTTATTGGTTATGTAGCCAATTGGAAAAACTTAACTATAAAATATAGCTATACTGAATATTTAGCAGGATTACGAAATGTTCCAGCAATAATGTCACATACTCAAACTAATACTAGAAACATTGAATACATCTTATCTGAATTAAATAAACAATTTATTTTGATTCCATTAGGATACGATCATAGTGTAACACAATATCATACAGGATTAGATTCAACTTCTACATATACCAATACCGCATCGATTATTAAATGTTGTGATATTGTAATAGGACAAGAAGGTGGTATGACAAATTTAGCTGCCGGTGTTGGAGTAAAATGCATAACAACTACAGATTTTATGCATGCACTTTACGGCCCACGTGGCATTATGAAACAATTTGCAGAAGTTAAATTAGGGCCTGCTAACATGTTTCCAAACGGAAATCATATTAATTTAGACCCATTCATTTCAGACGAAGAAATAATAAACACAATAAAAAATGCATTATAATTTATTTATATTAGGATATGGATCCTGCAAGTTTTTAGATGCTTGGTTTGATTCAACAAAATTTCCAAATACTACGATTCGAATTGTAGATAACGGTCAACAACAATATACAGAACAATTGAAACCGTTTGTATACTATACTACATCTAGAAATTTGGGATGTGCTGGAGGTTGGAATTTAATTTGCCAAATTGCGTTTGATCAAATGGGTTTAGAAAAAGTTATTATTAGCAATGAAGATAACTTATATTCGGAAGAATATTTAGACGCATTAACTAATCAATGTACGCCAACTAACATCGCCGGGACATATGATAGAGCTTTTGAATTTTCATTGTTTTGTATACATCGAGATACATATAAAAAAGTTGGAATGTTCGATGAAAATGTAATAATGGCTGCCGGCGAAGATAATGATTACAAATATCGATGTAAATTACATGGCGTAACAGTTTCATCATTACATATTAGTGCAGATTACAATGCATCGGAAACCGGAGGGGATTCTATACCAACTATTAGAGATGAAAATATTAATTATGTAATAAATAAATGGAATAATTATACATCAACTGTTGCACATGGAGATTTTGCATATACAAATAATCCAGAACTTTATATTTCAGATAGATTGAAAAGTCGATATAATTGTGAACAATTTCCTAGTATTATTGAATTTAATTCTTTATAATATAGTATGAAAATAATATATAGAATTTCTGATGCTGGTTATAATAAAGTAAAACCAGATTATATAAACAATGAAACATGTTTAAAAAACTTTTGCAACGTATTTTTCAATCATATACATGATATATTAATTATAGCAGATAATTGTAGTAATGCTACGATTGATATGATTAACAAATATATCGATCCGATCAATATAGTTAAAGTATCAGTTGGCCATGGAGCAGGAACGTTTAATTTAGCATTAGATAAAGCATTGACTTGTAACGACGATGAAATTGTTTATTTTGTAGAAAATGATTATTTACATAAACAACTATCTCCGGACATATTAAAACAAGGTTTTGATTTAGGAGCATCATTTGTTTCATTGTATGATCATCCTGATAAGTATTTAGATCCAAGCTTGGGTGGAAATCCATACTGCGAAGGCGGAGCTGAAGATACTAGAGTGTATATAACAGATTCATGTCATTGGAAAATTACTAATTCAACTACTATGACCTTTGCTAGCAAAGTATCAACATTAAAACGTGTTGAGTCGATATTAAGGAAATGGACAACAGGTTCATATCCCGATGATTTTAAAATGTTTTTAGAACTCAGAGAACAAGGTGAATTATTAATTACATCAATACCAGGATATTCAACCCATGGTGAAACTAGATGGTTAGCTCCATTAACAAATTGGCAAAACGTATGATATCAGTAATTATTCCAACATACAAAAGTCCTGCAGCATTAGATTTATGTTTACGTTCGGCAATCACGGGGCAACAAAATAAAAATCAAATAATAGTAGTTGTTGATGGCTTCTATGACTTAAATAAAGATGTCTTAGAACAGTGGAAGGATTCAATTGATATATTAGATCTAGAATCTAATTTAGGTCTTTGCCGAGCCACAAATTTAGGAGTATACAATGCTAAACATGACAAAATACTAATTGTAAATGATGACAATGTATTTCCTAGATTTTGGGATACAACATTACTTGATGATTGGGAAGATGGGGCTGTTATTACACCTAATCAAATTGAACCATATCCTTCAATGTTTAAACAATTTCATATTGAAGATTTAGGAACAGATCCAAAAACATTTGACTTAGAAAAATTTCGTTTATTTGAATACCATTATGCATCAGGCGACAAAAAAGAAGAAACTGGTTCAACATTACCTATATTCATGAATAAGTATGATTATTTAAGAATTGGTGGATGGGATGAAAATTACGAAATGGGGATGGTAGCTGATTGGGATTTCTTTTTAAAATGCTATATTTCAGGGTTGAAAATGCTGCGAACATGGAATTGTCACTTTTACCATTTTGCATCTGTTTCAACAAATGGAGAAGCTCGACAATTAGCTGAAAAAGCCGGACATGAGTATGCAAAATACAAATGGGGGAGTTATATTTATTCAAATCCAGAAACTAATCATAAATTCATAATTTAAAAAATTCACGAAACGAAACGAACAACATATTTATCTATAAAAAATGAGGAACATATGCGTCAATCAAATTTCTTTTATCGAATGTTGTCTGATTCAAAGTCTGGCGATGTTTCATCAAGGCGCGTTATAGGAGTTGTTGGTTTCTTTTCTTTAGTTATCATGATGTTTGTTAATTCGTTGTATCCGAAAACAATTGCTCCCAATGAACATTTAGTTTCAGCACTAGAATATATTATCATAGCGTGCATATTTGGAACTACTGTTGATAAATTTTCTAAGAATCCAAAACAAACAACAGAATCAGAAAATGAGTGATGCAATAATTATTTCAATCATATCCGCAGTAACGTCTATTGTGGTAGCAATTATTACCGTTGTAGTTAAAACGTGGCTCGATGTACGTTCAGCGGCAAAAAAATTAGAACAAGAAGAAACTATTTTTGCTGATGATTTAGGAGAAATGGTTGCAGTGCATGAATTCATTGAACAAATTCGAAAAGATTATAAATTTGATAGAGTTTCAATATGTCAATTTCATAATGGGGGCAAATTCTTAAATGGACGTTCAATGAAAAAGTTTTCAATGACATACGAAACAGTAGCTCCTGGCATTGAAAAAATTAAAAGACGTTATCAAAATGTATTAGTTTCAGAATTTCCTAAACTATTTGCAGCAATGCTAGAAAAAGATTTCATGATAATCACTCCAGATATGGAACAATATCCGTCAATGCGACGAGAGATGACTGCAAACGGTATTGTTCAAGCAGTTAAAGTTCCAATACGAGGATTGCGAGGCGATATCTTAGGATTTTTAACGTGCCATGTTATTGGTGAAGAAAGTGATTTGATCGGAGAATATTTGCACAATGAATTTGTAGAAAAAGCCAACCAAATATCTGGTTATTTAATTAAATAAAAAAAGGAATAATATGTTATTGAAAAAAGGTAGCAAAGGCGAATCGGTAAAAACTTTGCAAGAATATTTAAAAATCACAGTAGATGGAGATTTTGGACCTAAAACAGAAGCTGCAGTTAAAACATGGCAAACAGCACATGGTTTATTAGCCGATGGTATTGTAGGACCTAAAACATGGGCTGCAATGGGTATTTTAAATACAGATAATGCAGAAAACATTGAAGTGGTAAATGCTTTAAGCATTAAGAAATACTATATGCCAGAAGGAACTTATTTTAAAGGTCCTGTTCCAAAAGATTGGATATTTTTACATCATACAGCAGGAGGAGCGAATCCTTATCAAGTTGCTGATATGTGGGCAAGAGATAATAGAGGTAATGTAGCCACAGAATATATTTTAGGCGGACAGTCTGTTGATGGCAAATCTGCTAAATTTGACGGTGAACTTATTCAATGTTTTCCTGACGGAGGATATGGATGGCATACGGGAACAGGAAACTCTGTTATGCATAGAAATTCTGTCGGAATTGAAGTATGTTGTATGGGGCAGATAGTAAATGGTAAAACATATGTTAATACTCCAGCAGATCCTAGTCAAGTTATAAAATTAGCTAAACCATTTAGAGGACATCAATATTGGCATAACTATTCAGATGCACAAATTACTACACTTAAAAATTGGATTCTTTTCTTAGCAAATAAATATTCAATTGATCCGCGCATAGGTTTAATAGAATATGTACGAGCTAAAGGTGCAGATGGCTTTGATGTATTAGATGTAGCTCGAGCAGAAAAAACTCCAGGAATGTATTCTCATACAAATGTTATTAAAGGCAAAGTGGATATGTATCCGCATCCAGATTTAATTGATATGTTATTATCTATTTAATATGAATTATAAACACATTGCTCTTGCATTTGCAATGTTTCTTGTTGGTCAAATCATTGTTTGGATTCAAGTAAACGGTCCTTTGATATGGGATTGGGCTAAAACATATCGCATTGCATTGATGTTTTTAGGCATACCTATTACATGGCTTTTCATGGAAGCAACGCGTTATTCAGTAAGCGGATTTAGTGGATTATTTTGGCCCGGACGCTTTACATCATTTGTAGCTGGGATATTTATTTTTACGTGCATGACTTATGTATTTAGAGATGAAGCTATCAACATGAAAACTGCAATATCACTCGTATTAGCATTTTGCTTGATACTAGTTCAACTCTTTTGGAAATGATGATATTTATTCATATAAGGAATATTAATAAATGAATACTACTATTAAAATACGAGAAAATAAACAGCTTTTGCGTAGTTTATTAACAGAAGCTCCATTAGTTGCATCAAAAGTAGACGAGTTTCCAAATTTCAAGCCTGTTAAAAAATGGCCTACGGAGACTGCTAATTTTGAACGATTACTTATTGCCTTAGGCGGACAGCCATGGCCTCTACCCTTTTCTGGAGTGCATGCATATGAATTTAAAGTTGGAGATGATTTAATTTGGGTGTATAATGACAAAGAAGCATATTCAACAAACAATGCACTTAAAATGTATGCTGGTGTTGATAAAGAATTTAGTCCGGACGGTTTAACATTTTTTAAAACAAAAGAACTAAAACAAAAACAAGGAGCAATTGAAAGAAAAAATGGTAGATTAGTATGGAAACCAGTTCCTGAAGAAGAAGCAGAAGAAAAACAATCAGAAGATTGGGTTGATTATTTACAATTAGGATTATCCATCGTAGGATTAGTACCAGGCTGGGGTGATATTTTAGATATCGTTAATGCTATAATATCATTTATTCGATATAAATGGGGAGAGCATGCTGGTGATAACTGGATGTTAGTTGATGGATTTATAAATTTAATTGGTGCTATGCCTGTAGTAGGAAGTGTAATTTCGTTAAGTGTTAAATCTGTATTTAAAGGAGTTAAAGGCGGATTTCAACGAGTAGGAGATTTATTTGCCACAGCTTTACGACAAGGAAAAAGTGCTGATGAAATTTGGATCATGTTACGAGATTCTGGACAATTAGATGCAAGAACATTGAATCAGTTAGCAAATGGAATGGGAGATATTGCCGGAGTCGTTAAATCATTTAGAGAAAAATCTAGATGGGCATTGAGCGATGATGCAATTAGAGCTTTGGATGAATTTGAAAATTTTATGCGAACTAATGCCTCCGGAGCAGATGAAATTTTCAAAGCAGCAACAAAACGAGCAGATGATGTAATACAAGGTGGGGAAGATTTAACTACACTAGGAAGACAAATGGGTCGAGGTAAAGGCCTTTTAAAAACCAGGAGAGATGTTGATTTAGGTTGGGATATAATTCAAAAAATATTACCTCGAGGCATTACTAACAAGTTAGCAAATACATTTACTAGAACTATTAAGCCGGCTGAATTATCTAGATTAAAAGCTGCAATGTCTGCTCGATGGATACGTAAATTTGATAATCCAGATCAATTAGCTGCATTAATACGTTCTACTCCAGAATCTAGACTCTTTCCAGGAGCTAGATGGAATACCAGAGATGTACGAGATTTTTTACGAATGGCACAAGGCAATCCGGCATATTATAATCAACTAAAACGAATAGCAGCAAACGATGCTATGTCTAAAAATAATCCATTATATGTAAACTTCATGAATAGTGAAGCAAATGCATTTGCTCAATTTCTTTCTCCGGAATCAGGAATGATCAAAGAAATGTTTCAACGTTGGAATAATTTACTTCCAGTTTTATGGGGAGATTTAAAAGATATGGGCGAGGATGTTTTAATAACATCTGGAATTGAAACTAAAGATGATGTAAATGGATTCTTTTGGCCGCTATTAAAAACAGCTATTGATAAAACAGAAACGGTACTAAGTGATGAAAATGAAAAACCATTTACTGGTAAAGTAAAAGCATTTGTTAGTGGAAGTTATGAAACTGTAGATAAATCTGCTTTAGGCGCTTTCTTTACTGCACCATTCAAAGTTGCTGGATTAGATATTGCCGATTCACCTGTACCATATAATCCAAATATACGTTTTGAAATAGTACCAAAAGATTCTCCAGAATTGAAAAAACAAAAAGAAAAAGAAAAAGAAAAATCACAATCTAGATCTATTTTCTTTTAAAGATACATATGTTGCACGAATACGAAACACAGAGTACACTTAATCCAAAGCTTTGGGATGATATGCATCTCAAATCAAAACTTCGTGTCAAATTTATTCGTATTGCAAAAGCATTTTATGATTTCTTAGAAATAGAAACTCCAATATTGGATATCATTCTAATTGGTAGCAATGCAAATTATAATTGGACGGAACATAGTGACATTGATTTGCATGTTGTAATAGATTATCAAGCAGTAAATAAAAATTTGCATCTAGTTAAAAATTACATGATGACAAAAAAATCATTATGGAATGCAAATTATCCGTTAACATATCAAGGAATGCCTATTGAATTATATGCACAAGATTGGAATGACAAATTGCATTCAACGGTAGGACAATATTCTTTAACAAAAGGACAATGGATAAAACAGCCTTCTTCAGATACCGTATCAATTGATGATGATATTATAGATGAAAAAGCTCGGCCTATAGAATATCAAATTGATGAACTACAAGAATCAGATCCAAAGCTACGAGTTAAAATAGAAAATATTTTACTGCGTTTACGCACAATGCGACAAACGGGACTAGAAGCAGAAGGAGAATATTCTATAGAAAATTTAGCATATAAAAAAATACGTAATAGCGGGCGTTTAGATCGTTTAAAAGAATTGTTACGTAAAGGTACTATGGCATCACTTGCAGTAGAAACTGCATTACATACAAGAAAAACTGCATCTCCTGGCGAAATGTTAGCACATCATATGAAAGGAAAACGCATAATGACAGAAGAAGAATGGAATCATGTAATGCAAGAAACAGATGCCGTAGAAGATGCAATGGGTCAATGGCGCCACCCCGGCCGTTGTACCATGATACCTGGAAATGCAATCACAATGCAACGCGTTGCATATCCGGTACTAGGAATTGATGATACGGGCCACAGCATTGTCATGAAACCAGAACAACAATATACGTATCCTGGAAAACGTGTATTTGAAATACCAATGAACGGACAACAAAAAACATTGCTAATGCAATTGCATAATGCAATAACAGATTGGAATAATGTATGAGTGCAAGTAGAGGTTTAGGAGATGATATCAAAAAAATAACTCGGGCAACCGGGTTAGATCAAATTGCAAAACAAATTGCAAAGATACTTAATGAAGATTGC
>Ga0315900_10007321_pt1 | contig 14505 bp, 9 predicted proteins | sample LakEriMetagenome_FD_203521 | JGI IMG/M metagenome (GOLD analysis project Ga0315900, IMG submission 203521) | Freshwater fungal communities from buoy surface, Lake Erie, Ohio, United States - Buoy 12 MA114 | ecosystem: Environmental > Aquatic > Freshwater > Lake > Lake biofilm | place: USA: Lake...
GGTTCTCAAAACTTCTCACTTGTTGAAGGTATCTCCCAATCTCTGGCAGGACGCGCTGCTGTGGCACACTTGCTTCCCTTGAGCATTGAAGAACTAATATCTGATAACGAGACCGTTGAAAATCCTTTTACTTTTATACAAAAGGGCTTTTATCCGAGAGTCTATGATAAAAATATCCCAGCAACAGATTGGTTTAAAAGCTACATCAACACCTATCTTGAACGCGATGTCAGAAAAATTACAAACATATATGACTTGTCTAAATTTCAGCTTTTCTTAAAACTATGTGCTGGCCGCATTGGGCAACTCCTTAATATGTCGTCTCTTGCCAGCGACTGTGGTGTGACGCACTCAACGATAAATTCATGGATCTCTATTCTAGAGGCAAGCTTTGTTGTCTTTTTGCTAAGGCCACATCACCAAAATTTTAATAAGAGGCTTGTGAAACAGCCGAAGCTCTACTTTTATGATACAGGTCTTGCCTCTCATCTTTTGGGACTCCATAAATCAGAAGATCTTGTTTCTCATTATATGCGTGGTGCGCTTTTTGAAAATTTTGTGGTAGCCGATTTGATCAAGCAGAGGTACAACCAAGGAAGAGAGAGTAATCTGAATTTTTGGCGTGATAATCACGGTCATGAAGTAGACGTCGTCATAAGCGCTGGAGAAAATTTGATTCCTCTTGAAATAAAATCTTCTCAGACCATTTCATCAGAACAGTTTAAATCTCTTTCGTACTGGTACGAGCTTACGGGTAAAAAAAATGATGGATACCTTGTCTATGCCGGCAATGCGTCTCAAGAAAGAACCATGGGACGTGTCATGAGTTGGAAAGATTTGTATAAAATAAATAATTCTTCCTAATGGAAGCGATCAAAATCTTCAACACTTTCGTTTTAATCGATCATGGGCATGTCCTCTAATAGGTCCGGTTTTGTGTCCACGATAAAGAGCGTTAAAATAAAGACCCACGAGTGTCTATTTGTAGGAGATTGAGAGTTGCTCACTCTTATCCTTTAATCCCCAGAAAGTGTGGAAAAGACTGTTAACCATTCGTTAATGTGAAAGGCAAGCAATTGATCTTTCTATGAAAAGATGAAATGGTCAAACGTTGATCACGCTATTCTCTCTTTTTTGCCTCAGCAGCGTTGTGGCGGTCCTGCCAGTTTTTTTTGTATTGATCCACAAGGGATTTGTTTTGGATGATGAGCATATTTTCAGCGTTTTTGTGTTCGGCGGCGTTCGTGAAGTTATAGGACCCCGTGGCGACCGTCTTGTTGTCGATGATCATAATTTTGTTGTGGGCAATCGCAACGGTGTGGTCATAGGTGACAGGGATGCCAGCTTTTCCGAGCTCTGGGATCCTGGAGTAGGGGGCTGTTTGCTGCCCGTGGTCGGCGATGACGCTGACACTCACGCCGCGCGCTTTTGCCCGGATGAGAGCGTCCTTGAGGGGTTTTGCCGTAAAAGAATAGGTTTGGACAAGGATTTCCTCACGGGCGCCGTCAAGGAGTTTTACAAGAAGGTTTTGGCACTTCGAGCCTGGCGTAAAGCAGGCCTGAATCGTTGTGTGTGAGGCGTCATGGACAATAATGGGAAAGGCAAACTCGCGCGCTGCTTCGTAGGCAAGAAGGACCACGACACCCGCCACCAGAGAGGAAAGTGTCCACCTGGAAGAGGGCAGGGGGATCAAAAACCCCGTTGCTTTTTTTCGAGACCTGGTCATTTCTTACCACATCTTTGGTGTTGTTTGGATCATATGGGTGCGCCCGAGCCTGTGCCATTTTTCTTTGACATCCTCGTCATCTTTGAGGCGTGAAAGCGCGTCCACAAGGGCGCCCAGGATGAGTTGTGCGTCTTCGTGTTTGAGGGCGTCCAGTTGCAAGTCATCGCCTGGGGTGACACCGAGGTGATCTGCCAGTCCTGATTTAAGGACAAGTCCTCCCAGCTGAATTTTTGTTCTGGTTTCTCCTTTGCGAAAGGCGAGCGCTGTTTTTCTTTTTTGGACAGTCAGACGATTCATGAGCAAGCCTATCCGGATTTTATGCTGTCTTTTTTTGTAAAGAAGGGGCTGGCGGACGCTGATGTCGAGGTTTTGTTTTTGCGCAAAACTTAGCGCCTTGTCGGCGCCATTCCTCCTTTTTGTCAGCACTGTGATCGTTTTCTATGACCCACAGAAGCGCGCCAATAAGGGTGTGAGAATCCATCTCAGCCAGATCCATATGGGACAAGGCGCTTACAAGCTCGTCCTTACGTTGGCGCTTAAGGTCGGTCATTTCTTTCAGAATCGTTTGATGTTTTTCTTCAAGTTTTTGAAGTTTAAGTTCTAAATTCATAAAGCCTCTCTTTATCTATCCTGTTGATGTTAAGCATAACAAACGATAACAAAACAACAAGAACTTTAAGATAAATAATTATAAAAAACTTGACCTACGGCTATCCGACGAGCAAGAATTGCTCTAAAGGCGCACTTACGCGCTCATAGCACTTTTGTTTTGCCTAGCCGGCGGCCTAAAAAAGAATATTACAAATCAGAAAGATAAGACTCGGGTGGCGATTTTTCATTATTCTGTGGGGCATGTCTCAAGAAGTACGGGCAGAAGCCCTGTACAAAGTGCTGCCTATATCACAAGAAATGCCCTTTATGAAGAACGCCGGGGCGTGAGTGCCAACTACCAAAATGCAGGCCCTGTCCTTGTCCATGAGACCCTTCTGCCAGAAGGGGCGGACGAGTCATTCAAAGACACACAGAAGGTGTGGAATCTCTTTGATCACTACGAAGATAAGTACGCGCGTGTCCGCTACAAAACAGAGGAAACCCAAGAAAAATATATGATGTCGGCAAGGACGGCCTTGACCATAGAATTTGCGCTTCCCCTAGAGCTTAGTCCTGAAGTTCACGAAGAAATGGTCCGTGATTTTTTAGAAAAAACCTTTGTTGCTCAAGGGCACGTTGTGACCTTTGCCCTTCACCCGGATGAGGGAAACCCCCACGCACACGCACAAATTTCTACCCGGGCGATGGGAGAGGACGGCACGATTTCTTACACAAAAAATCGCGACATGTCATCAAGGCTGGGTCTTGTGGCGCAGCGAGAGGCGTGGGCAAGAACGGCTAATTTCTATCTAGAAAGAGAGGGAATTTCTGCGCGCATTGATCACAGAAGCTATGAAGAACAGGGGATCGATTTGATCCCGAGCGTGCATGAAGGGTGGTATGCCAGGCGCCTGGCGGCGAGGGGAGAAACCTCTCGGTTAGTGGAGGAAAATAAAGAGATTGCGGCAGAAAATGCAGCGCTTGTGGCGACGACCCCCTCTTTGATTTTGGAAGAGTTAACGCGTCAAAGGGCCACCTTTGGTGAAGGAGATATCTTAAAATTAGTACAAAAAAGAACCCAGGACATCCCAGAACTTGCCCAGCATGTTTTTGAATCTGTTTTAAAAGAAGCGGTCCCTGTGGGGTATGATTTGTGGCGACGACCCCGTTATACCTCGCAAGAATACCGTGAAACAGAAGCAGCACTTGTGGATCACCTAAAGGTCCTGACCCACGCCCGCGTAGAAAAAGAAATCCCAAGTGCAGGGATAGAGGCGTCTTTGAAAGAGAGGCAAGAAGGGGGCCACTTAAGCCCCGAACAAGAAGCGGCTGTGAGATCCTTTTGTGGGCGCCACGCCTTTGGGGTTCTGGTCGGACGTGCGGGCACGGGTAAAACCACAGGTGTGTTAAAACCAGTGGTTGAGCTGCACCAAGCGGCAGGCTTCAAGGTCATGGGGATGGCCCTTGCGGCAGAAGCGGCAAGAGTGCTTCAACAAGAAACGGGATGTGAGAGTGCTACGATCGCCTCCTATCTTTACCGGTGGCATGAGTATGAAAAGCTTGATCAAAAGCTTAGCGCCGACCATTTTATTGAATCAAAACAGCGCCGCGCCTTAGACGAGGGGCTTCATTCCTATTACAGCCAGTTTATTCCCACAAAAGACACCCTGATTTTAGTCGATGAAGCGGGGATGGTTGGGACAAAGCAGTGGCGCGTCCTCAGTGCCATGGCCCTTAAAACAGGGGCAAAGCTCTTGGTGTGTGGGGATGATCATCAATACAAAGCCATTGAGGCGGGAGACGCCTTTAGAAAGGCCCTTGAGATTGCAAAAGAGCAGGATAATCAAGTAGAGCTTACACAGATTTTCCGTCAAAAAGAGGCGTGGATGGCTGAGGCGTCTTTGAATCTGGCACGCCTTGAGACCAAGGAAGCGCTCATGGCATACGAGCGCCGTGGGCACGCGGTAGGATGCGACACAGAAGGGGATCTCATTGACGAGATGGCATCCGACTATGGGGCGAAGATACAAGAGGATCCAACCTCTTCTGGGTGTGTGCTGACCTCAACCAATGGTGTGAGGGTTCAGCTCAACGGGGCCATTAGAAAAAATCTTCAAGGAAGAGGGCTTTTAGCCGCAGATCTTTTTTCTTATCAGGGGCGAAAGTACGCTTTGGGGGATCAGTTGATCTTTCTTAAAAATGACAAGAAGGGTGCCTTTGTCAGGAGTGACACAAAAGGGGTTCACGTGACCAATGGGACGCGGGGGGTTCTTGAGCGGGTCACCTTTGTTTCTAAAGTGAAAGTCTCGTCTCAAAAAGGCAAGCGCCTGAGGATCTGCCAAGTGCCCCATTTGATTGTCCGCACAAAAGAGGGCGCGCGTCTTTCATTCTCCCTTGATGCTTACGACAAAATCGATCACGCCTATGCCCTCACGGGTCATAAGAGTCAGGGACAGACGGTGGATTGGTCCTTTGTGCATCTCAGCAAACAGCTGGATGCTTACGGTCTTTACGTGATGCTCACCCGTCACCGACGCGACGTCACTATCTATTATAACAAAGAAGAAGTCGGCAGTTTTGAGCGCTATTCTGACCTGGTGCGCACAAGCTATAAAGATCTAGTGGTGGATTATACGATCATGCCCGAGCACGAAGAATTTTATTTCAACGTCGAGGATTACAAGCTTCTTGGCCGTGAGATCGTCCTTGGCATAAAAAACAAGCAAGATGTATCCGCCCTGATTCAAGAGCGTAAGGTCCTTGGTCATGACATTTTGTCGGATCAAGACGCCCACCGCCTTTTTGTATTGCAAGGGGGCCTGACCTTTGAGCGCATTGCCATGGCCACAGGCGTGAAGCGCCGGCCTTTGAGTGTGGTGGAAGAGCGCGCGGCTGCGACCACGTCCCAGTATGCGTTGGCGGCTTTAGAGGCGCGGGATATGTGGCGTGAGATCAGGAAGACCGCACCCGGATCCTTGGCCAAAAGCCATCCTGATTACGCCTCCTTCAAAGACCTGTGCGCTGAGCGCGACAGTCTTGCCTGTTTGATAATGACAGCGCCCTCCCTTCACCGCCCTTTTTTGAAGGACGTGCACAAGGCCTTGGGTTACGGGATTGCGGGCATCAAAAAGCAAGCAGAATCCTTTCAAGCCTCCCAACTGAAAGCCGCCCTGCATCAACACCCTGATAGGGGAGAGTGTTTAAGACGAGAGCGGTTGTTGTCGTATGTATCGGCGCGAGACGAGGCAAGAGCGCGCTGGTCGACGTTAAAACCCGTTCTTAAAAAGAAGGAAAGCCAGCGTCTTTCAGCTACCTTAGACAAAGAAGTAAACGCCTTTAAGGAGGCGTCCTGGCACCGGGACGTTTTGGCGCACGAGATTACCCACCACTTAGAAGACTACCAAAAGACAGCTGCCACCCTGCATCTGCCCCTGGATACGGCACGTCTTTTTGACCAGGCAGAAAAAGGTCTTCGCCACCTTTGCCTTGAGAACTATCAAAAAAGTAACCTTCTCCTTGTGAAACTTCTCTCGGCGTCTACGCTTCATGAGATGCTCGCGGCGGAAAAAGAGGGCGGTGCGCCGATTACAAGGCGCGCCCTTCAAGAGCGCAAGATTGATGTGCGTGCCTTGGAGGCAGATGCCAAAACCTACAGCCAAGAAGCCTTTTATGGCACCCTTAAGACGCCTCAGGAAAAAGAGATCTGGGGTCTGTTGTCAGCCTATCAAGGGGGATGCCAGACAACGAAAGCCCTTTATTCCTTGTGCGTGGAAGAGGCCGATAGAAACGGCACTCACCCCTGGCAAACACCCTCCCATAAAGCCCTGCGTCGTGCCCGCGTGGCAAGAGATGCGGTGGCACACGCCCTGACGCAGCGCGATCATCCTTTAACGTCGTCTTTGGCGGAGGTGATGGAGATCTCGCTCAAGACAGTGGAGAAGGAGGCCCTGGCCCACACTGCTCGTGAAAGAGAGAGATCTTCTCCAAAAGAGGCGTCAAGCCCTGCTGCGATGGTGTCAGCGTCTATAGACGCGTGGGTCACCCTTGAAAAAGAGATAACGTTATCTCCAAGAAGACCTTTCTTTAAAGAGCCTCAACAAGAAAGGCATAAACAACACCTGCCAAGAGAAAATCTTTCAGGTCTTCTTGAAGAGCGCGTCGGCGAGCTTGCTGACCATGTGCTGGGCAAACCAAGTGCGGCGACTTCTTTTCAAAGACGGTATGGCAGGAAGGGGTCTGTGTGCGTGCATGTGGCAGGGGCCAGGAAAGGGCTTTATGCGAACTTTGAAACAGGCACGCACGGGGGCCCTCTCACCCTTATTGAAGAGCAGAGGGGGCTTTCTAAAGAGGGGGCAACGGCTTGGGCTCGCGACTGGCTGCGTCTTGAGCGCGAGGCGCCGCGCCCCCGTGTTCAAAAGAAGAAAGAGCCTCTTCCTCAAAGCACCTGGACACCTGTGTTTCCCGTGCCCCTCAGGGCCGGCGCACCCGATATCACAGGTAATCGGTTTTTGTCTTCTTTGTGTCGGGGGAGAAAGGTGAAGGCCCTCTATGAGTATAGGAGTCAAAAAGGCGAACGGCTCGGGTATGTCGTCCGTCTTGAGGACAAGGACGGCCACAAAATCACCCCGACGCTGACCTACTGCCAGAATGAGGAGGGGGCCCGTGCCTGGAGATGGAAAGGCTTTGGCGAGCAAAGGCCCCTTTACGGCCTTGACCGTCTCACAAAAGAGAAACCGGTTTTAGTGGTTGAAGGCGAAAAGGCCGCTGACGCCGCGCAGGCGCTGTTGCCCGAGTACGCTGTCCTCACGTGGTCTGGGGGATGCGGCGCCGTGCGTAAAGCTGACTGGTCCCCTCTTAAAGGCAAGGACGTCGCCATCTGGCCCGATCATGACGCGCCGGGCAAGGAAGCAGCTCAAAGGCTCGCAACCCTCCTTCACGAGATGAATAAAGAGTCACGCCACGAGACCACACCCCGTCTCCATGTGGTAGAGGTGCCCCCGCACCTTCCCCAGGGGTGGGACTTAGCCGATAAAAGACCAGACGATCTCTCCCGTGAACATATCCGGTCGCTCATTAATCCTGGTGCCCAGGAACACACCCTGGACGAAAAACTCACCCCGTCAAAAGAAGCGCAAAAAGAGTCGCTTCTAAAGGACCTGCAGCACGCTTTCATGGCGCGACAAAGAAACCCCCATGCTTTTGAGGCTGTGAAAGATAAAGTAGGAGAAGCAGCGTTTGCCCTTCATCAAACGGACGGTCTTTCCAGTCTTAAAGACTTTCCAGAAGTCTTTGGGACCTTCGTCAAAGACCACTTGATGCACCACGAGGAAAAACATGGACTTTCGAGTCCACATACCCTTGAAAGGTATCTGGATCTACGCATTCACTACGAAAAAACAGGCGGGCTTCTGGGCGCGGGCAATGAAGATCTTTTACGAACCCTCCACGCGATGTCTCACCGCATCTGGCAGAATGATGCGCTAAAAGTCCACATAGAGACTCACTTGCCTGAATCCTTCACCAAATCCTTTAAAGCAGAGGCAACACTGCACGCACAAATGCTAGACGCCAAGCCTCCCCAACACAAAACAAACACATTAGAGATGACGTTTTAAGAAAGATTGGAGGGTGTTTATGCGTAAGTGTCATCTGCCTATGCCTTTATCCCCTGGACTAGGCATTATCTATTCAAATTGGGGTATAAATAAAGATTATTCAGTTAAATACCTCCTAAAATGAAATCATTATTGGCGTGTCCCCCCTTGACCAAGGAGAAAATTTCTCCATAACGTGATGAAACAAAGGGCTCGCGCTGAGGACCTTCAGCCAATTTCTTAAATGAGGATAATTTTGTGTCTCAAACCACGCTTCATCTACTTTAGAAAACTGCCGAACAAAAGGAAAAACGGCCATATCCAAAAATGTTGAGTTGCCTATATTTGATGTTAATCGGGCCTCTAGCTTTTTTAAAAAGAGCTCTCCTAGATCACGGTAAGTGACGTCGTTTTCTTGGGGATAACGACCGGGATATTTATAACGGTCTAGCGCGTGCTTAAAACTTGTATCATTTTCCTCAATGAGGGTTGCATCGTCTTCACACAAAGGCAGGTCTTTGAGGGCCCATTTCATAATCTCTAAGCTTTGCTCCAGGACCGTGCCGTCAGCCAATTGAAGAACGGGTACCGTGCCTTTGGGAGAGATTGCAAGCATCTCTGGATGTTTATGTTTTAAGTCTACTTCTCGGTGTTCATGGGAGAGTTTGGCCGCGTAGAGAGCAAGCCTTGCCCGCATGGCGTAAGGACAGCGGCGAAAAGAATAGAGAACAGGAAAAGAAGCGACCATGTCATTCCTTAGGTGTTTACAGATACGTTAACGCAATATCATCCCGGTCTTATCTGCCCTATTCCGCAGGGCGCATCTGGATTTGTTCTATCTGATTTTCGGAAAGTTTCTTTACATTTTCCAATGAAATCTGAAACTAAAATTCATTTCCAGAGAAATCGTCATACCTAAAACAAAAAGCATGCTCTGCTGTGCCATAACCTCCACGGTAATGATCCGTCTGAAACATATCGAATGACTCATCAAGGCGCGCAGCCTCTTCGGCGGCTGCTTGTTCTTCTTCGGCCTTTTTGCGGGCTTCTTCTTTTTTGCGTTCTTCCTCGGCGATTTCCTCGGCGCTGGGGCCGCGGGCGCGTAGGATATCGCACTCCATCACGACAAGGGCCGCCGCCGCGGCCTCACTGGGGTTTTTGCCTAGCATTCCCGCAAAGATCGCCGCCCCCGACTGGGAAATCGATTTTGTCGATAGGATTTAGTGAGCGTTTACGTTTTGTCTTATTATTTTAAAATCTTCTTTTAATTCTGGATAGTGATCTTCTATACGATCTAAAAAAGAGGTTGCTTTTTCTTTGTCACATTCATTGATATGTTCTAGAAAAATTTTTCTACATTCTTCAGTGTTCCAAATAAGAAAGAATATGTCTATTAAGAATTCAGGAGCCTTTTCCATCATGCTAGGTATACAATCAATAATAGATTTTGTTACTGTGTAACTATCATATAAAAATATTTTCTTTCCAACAATAGAAAATATCCAGTGATATTCTGTTTCATCATCAAAGTATGACAATAATTCTTGAATGCTCTCTGGATCTTTTTCTGAGATAATTTCCTCTGCAGTTTCTACAAAATTAATCGCATTGCTAATCTCAGCGTCAAAATCACTGTATTGTTTCAGCTTTCTATATAGTGAATCTAATTTATCCATTTTTAACCTATTTCTTTTGTATTAATTGATTGCCAAAGAGCTGAGGATGCGCGTCCTTATTCTGTTTGACGAGCTCCTGCAATCCTGGGCGAATATCTTCATAGTGTCCATGCCTTTTATATACCTCTCTCATTTTGTTAACACCTTCTGCCAGGGCGTCTCGTCCTGCCAATCCCACATTTTGTTTTGGCCAATCTTTATGTACCTCTCTATGGAGATTTTCATCGATTTGAATTGCAATACCGTCATCTTTCTTAATTTCTTTTACCTTCATATAGTTGTCATTTGGGGCATGATGACCATGCATGCCATCAAACGGATCTGCTTCTTTTCGAAGTTTCCCATATCGTCCGACTTTTCCTTCATCAGGGAGCATTTCTTTTTTAACGTAAGGAGATTCACCTGCCTGCGGGGCTTTTTTCGGGGTGGGATCCTTTTGGGCAGCGTTTCCTTGTTGGTTATAAAGGACTTGGGGTCCCTCGTCTTGGGGTTGGTAGTGACCACCTCCGCCGCCCATGGGCATCCCAGGATAGACCTGCACACCAGGATGCACCACGGCAAAACCACCAGCAGGCGGCTTGCCCATGGGGGGGCGTCCTGGCAGCCCTAGTTGCTGAGCGCGCTCTAATCCGACCTTTAATGCTTCCCAGTTACGGGGGTCGCATATCATTTGTTTAAAGTCTTCGCCAAAGCCCTGAACCTTTTGAACGAAGGCAAAAAATCCTGGCGCATGAGGGCTTTCCAGACCCGCTTTAAGACACTCTAAAGCAAACGCTTCCATGAGGCCCGGGGGTTTGCGCGGCGCCTTTACCTCAGGGGGATCCTCATGACGTTCGCCAATGGGCCAATAGTTCATGGGATTGTTACGACGGTCTTCGGCTTCCCAGCGGTCATACTCTTCTCGGGCGTCGCGCTCTCTTTGGCGCATGAGGACCCGTTCTTTGGCGCATTTTCTTTCAAAGTTAATACGATCTTCAAGCTTTTTAGGGTCCGTTATCTGAGCGCGAAGTTCTTCTTCATAGGCAAGTTGCATCCGGGCGTAGTGCGCTTCTGCTTCTGCAATCTGCTGACGCTTATGAACGTCCCAATCCAGCTCGGCTTGAAGGCCTCCTGCGCGCCGCTCGCTCAATACCTCAGGCTCGGGACGTTTGACGCCGTAATGTTGGCGCACAGCGTCCTCAAGATCGGGCTCTTTTTCGGGTTGTTTTTGGAACTGAGCCGCTTTTTCTTCAGCAGCGCGTTTTTGGGCGGCCACGCGCTCTTGTTCTTGGGCGGCGAGCTTTTCTTTAGCGATGCGTAGCTTTTCGTTTTGACGAGCAATTTCCTCGTCTTGAAGGCGGCGCTTTTCAAGGCGGGCAGCTTCCTCGGCGGCTGCTTGTTCTTCTTCGGCCTGATGGCGGGCTTCTTCTTTTTTACGCGCTTCCTCGGCGATTTCCTCGGCGCTGGGGCCACGGGCGCGCAGGATATCGCACTCCATGACGACAAGGGCCGCCGCCGCGGCCTCACTGGGGTTTTTCCCCAGCATCCCCGCAAAGATCGCCGCCCCTGATTGGACGATCGCGATCATCTGGCGGTCGGTCAGATCCTTTCCAAAGTGCGATTTAAGCGCCTTGCCAGCATACTGCGCCATGAGGGCACCGAGCGCCCCGCAGCCAACGTCCCCCCGACACCGCCGAGGACATGGCCCCAATGGTGACATTCAAGGTGGTGTGCAGCAGATCCCCCGTCAGGCCCTTATCATGCCAGCCAGACGCGTGGGTGGTGGAAAATGATCACTTAGCTCCGTTCAAAGATGTCCATGGTGCCTTTTCCTTCGGCGTCCTTTTCAAAAATAAGTCCCCTCATCTTTAATTTTTTTAAAGCTTTATAAAGGGTTTGGGAGATAATGATTTCGTGACGATCTTCCGTGAGTCGTGACAGATGGTGCCCCTCCATATGATCTGGAAACAAGACCAGTTGTTTGCATTTTTTGCTTCGCTCAACGTCCAGCTTTCCTGATAGATTCGTGACATTAAGAAGCCAAAAGTGCGTGAGCTCAAAGGGCGGATATTTTGGATTCACCCCCCGCACAAGGGTGGGAAACGCTTGAAAGTCATCGGGGCAGACTTCTTTGAAGACCTTAAGGACCTCAGAATTGACCAAAAGGGCACTGGCGGTATTTGAGATCACCCCCATTTTTGTGAGCTTCTCTTCGGCGCACTCGGCATCAAAAATAAGATCATAAGTGGCAGGATCCTGGGAAAAACGAAGACGTCCCATATCGGTACCAGGCAAACGAATCCCTTCTTGAAAGAGAAGGTAATTCGTTATTCTTTCCCGCCAGTTATAAACAGTAATTTGGCTGTTGGGAACAAAGGGCAGGCGCCAGATATAGGGTTTTGTGTACATGGTTAAATTCCTTCAAAATTTACTTCTAATTGTAAATCCATTTTCTCTCCGGGTCTTGCATTCTTTTTACCCAGGGCGCGCTCGCCTTTGAGAAGTGCTTTGCGTTCGGCGCCCATAATCCGTCTCATGGCTTCTGCGTACTGATGTTTCTGCCATCCATTTAATTCACCAAGACGTTCTGCCTTATCCATCTGTTTCCTAATAGCCTTATGGACCTCGTCACCGTGACGCCCCTTATGGATGGGTTTTTTATTGCCAAGTGCCACCGCCCCCTTTGGGGTGGGTAAAAGCATCAAGTTCTGCAGGCCGTCTTTGTCAACGCCTGCAAGATCCCAAAGCCTGTGCTCTGCAACAATTTTATTCTTTGGACTGATCAGATGGTGTGCCTCGACCAAGCCAGGTCCAAAGATTCGGCCTGCTTTGTTCGCAAGTCGGTTGTAGGGTGTCTCATTTTTTACTTTTTTCGCGCCTTGAGGAAAGGCTTTGCCGACGTGTTCGACGATGTCACCGGCGTGGTGGCCCTTTTGCGCGAGGTGCCTGCCGGCGGCGCCCATTTCAAGGCCGCCCGCCGCACGCTCGGCTTTCTTCAGGGCACCCATAGCCTTGGCGCCTTGCCGGACACCTAAAGCACCAAAAAAAAGCCCTATCTCAACACCCTTCTCTGCAACGCCTGCGACTCCTTTGGCGACGTTTTTGTTATAACCATCAAGCTCAGCACCCCCCCTGACAACAGCTCCGACGGCATGGACGCCTAAGTCACCCGCAACGTTCACGACGTCTGCTGCTACTTCAATCACCGGCATCACAACAGGGGCGGCGGCTTCACCCAATGCCTGGGCGGCGTAAGGATGCATCATATCGACGCATTCCCAGGGACGCTCTTTAAACCGGCGCGCTTCGTCGTGACGGGCTTGGCTGATTTGTCGCAGGCGGTTTGCTTTTTCCTGGGGGCCGGCATGATCAGGGGCCACATGGGCAAGGGCTTTGTCAGCACCCTCATTCACGGCGTCAACGCGTCCCGCCATGCGGGCATTAGCGCTGTGCGAGCGGGGGCGGTGCCCCATCCCTTTTTGGCGGGCCACGTCCACCCCTTGATCGACAAGCCAATCGATCACGTTTTTTCCGCCTTGTTTGACGAGCGAGACCACGTCCACTTCAGCAATTCTCTTCTTGTGCTCTTCTACCACGGGAGAATGACCCGCATAGTGATATCCAGGTTCCATGCCAAAGTCGTCACCTAGACCAAGCTCTTGCAGTTGATTTTGTACTTGTGCTCTTGGGTCTTCTGGAAGAGCGACCGGAGTGGGATTGATGCCGTACGCCTCGTTCACCATATCCCGGTAGTCGTCTTGTGTGTACGACACTTGGGGTTGACGGGCAGCCTCTTCGGCGGCGAGCTTTTGGGCGGCCGCACGTTCTTGTTCTTGGACGGCGAGTTTTTCTTTATCAATGCGCAGCTTTTCGTTTTGACGAGCAATTTCCTCGTCTTGAAGGCGGCGCTTTTCAAGGCGCGCAGCTTCTTCGGATGCTGCTTGTTCTTCTTCGGCCTGATGGCGGGCCTCTTCTTTTTTGCGTTCTTCCTCGGCGATTTCCTCGGCGCTGGGGCCGCGGGCACGCAGAATGTCACACTCCATCACCACAAGGGCGGCGGCCGCGGCCTCACTGGGGTTTTTACCCAGCATCCCCGCAAAGATCGCCGCCCCCGACTGGACGATGGCGATCATCTGGCGGTCGGTCAGATCCTTTCCAAAGTGCGCTTTCAGCGCCTTGCCAGCATACTGCGCCATGAGGGCACCGAGCGCCCCGCAGGCGACGTCTCCCCCCGACACCGCCGAGGACATGGCCCCAATGGTGACATTCAAGGTGGTGTGCAGCAGATCCCCTGTCAGGCCCTTATCATGCCAGCCAGACGCGTGGGTGGTCGCCACACTTGCCATGAGAGCGCCCGCCGCCATACGGATGGTGCCCTTGAGGGTTTCGGCGAGGCTTTTTCCTTCAAAGGCCATCTCGATGGGGATTTGGGTCAGAAGGGTTGCCAGGACCTTTTTGGCCTCGACGAGGTAGTTCACGCCTGCGGCTGCTTGCTGGGCGGCTTTGGCGCCCTCGGCGACAGCTTGTCCTGCTTGGGCGCCGCCTACAACGGCGTTCGCACCCGCGTCTGCGTCAGCGGGGGGAAGAAGACCAAGCCTGTCCATGATCTCGTGACCAAGGCCCGCAGCCGCCCCCGCGACCGCAATCTTTTTTAGATTTTCAGACCGGAACATGTCACCGACCGCCTTAAAGATATTACCGTCGCGGTTGATCACATTGTTGACCAAAAGAATTTCGGCACATCTGAGGGCTCCGATTTGCATGGCGACCCACATGTTTGGCGCCGTCGCCCCACCCGTCATACAGGTTGTTACAATGGTGTAAACGGCAATGACCGTGGGGCTGAGGCCTTTGGTGACCGTGCGCCAGTGGCGGTCGATGTCCTCGATCACCTTGATGTTGGCGCCGGCCCCCTTGAGGTAACGCATAAGGGGATCGT
>Ga0315900_10007322_pt1 | contig 14505 bp, 18 predicted proteins | sample LakEriMetagenome_FD_203521 | JGI IMG/M metagenome (GOLD analysis project Ga0315900, IMG submission 203521) | Freshwater fungal communities from buoy surface, Lake Erie, Ohio, United States - Buoy 12 MA114 | ecosystem: Environmental > Aquatic > Freshwater > Lake > Lake biofilm | place: USA: Lake...
GAGCAATTCATTACAGACTTCTTACTATTCATTGCTAATTAAATAAAGTGAATTGTCTTTAAGTTATTTTTGTCCTATTTAAAATCTTCAAAGGTGTAATTAAGCTTACCTTTTAATTCATCTATTTCACGTTGCATTAATTGTATTTGCTTAACTAACAATGGTATTATCTCTAAATAATTAATTCCCTTTATATTATTAAGCTTTTTATCTGGTTTTGTAATTACTAATTCAGGATACTCTGTAATAAACTCTTGTGCAATAAATCCATAATGTAGTTGTTTGCTTGTATCATTCTTGAATGTAAATGCACTAGGCTTTAAATTCATTATTTTGTTAGTTCTATCTTCATTAATAAGACTAATATTATCTTTTATATTTATATCACTTGGTGTTATTATAGTTCCATCTACATAAAGATCACCAGGTATATAAACATTATCAAAATTTTCACTAGATGGAGTTAATACATTTATTGGTTCCCCTAAACTATTAATATGTGAATAAGTTTTCCATAAATTTGGAGGAGAACCATAAACGAAATTTTTTATATATGCGGTATTATTTGGCTGTTTTCCATTATAATTTGCATTAGACATTATATATTAATTAAATATTTATATATAAAAAAAATATACTAATAAATTATATATGAGTTATACTTTGTCTAATAATCATCCGCTTATAAATAATTCAAATCAATATTTTTATGAAAAAAAATATATATCTATCAGTTCAGAAGACAGAGACTATACTAAATTTCCAAATTCAGCAGAATTCGAAATTTTCTTACCTCAAGAATATTTAAATATAGCAAGTGCGCGATTATATTCGTGGTCTTTTCCTGCTAATTATAATGTTTTTTCTGTGTTCGTTTCAAATGTTACAATGTCATTTAAATTTGATAAATTATATAATCCAGGAGAAGTAGGTGTTAGTGACCCTTTATTAGAAGCTATATTTGAAGGGTTACAATCTAATAAGGATAATGAATATATTGTTATAATTGAACCTGGGTTTTATAATCCAGGTCAAATGTCAATTGAATTAACGAATAAATTTAACGAAACAGTTTCAACCTATTTACTTAAGTTTTTTAAAGATAATGAAGAAAAATATAGTGACATAATTAGTCTATTTATAGAATATAACAGATTTAGAATTGTCTATAATAGTGTCTCTCAAAAATTATGGTTTGGTAATACTGCAGATCGTTTTACACTAACAAATGATTCAACATCTATATATACCACTCAACTAGTGGAAGCTGTTTGTATAAAGAGAAATTTGTTACCACAATACGCAAATTGGGGTTTACCCGCATATTTAGGATTTACCCGTTGCCCTTCCGCTTCTGTTAGTGTTGAAGAATTACAAGCAGAAAATAATATATTTATTGATCCATCAATTTCAATACAAAACGGTGTACCTCGTTTTTATTCTGGAGATGCGATTCCAGACAGCGGGGATAATGGATATTGGTTACTTCCTGGGGCACCTCTTGCTACCGTGTATTTTTTACAAGCTCCATTAAAAATTAATTTTATGGGACCAGCGTATATTTATATGGAAATTGAAGGTATGAATTGTATTGATGAAACATCGCCTTGGAATTTATCAGAATATACCGCTCACACAAATAGAACAAATGGCGTGGTTAATTCTTCGTTTGCAAAAATACCAGTTCCAACAACCCCTATATCACAATGGTTTGATAATGATATGGGTCCATATAAATATTGGAATCCTCCAGCAGAACGAATTAGTAAATTAAAATTTAAATTAAGATATCATAATGGTCAATTAGTTGATTTTGGATTATTTAATTATTCATTTATGTTGGAATTTAATCTATTAAGACCACAACAAGAAAAGTCTTATAGTATTAGAAACGCATTTGATTTAGGTCAAAATCAAGGATATAGTAATCGTTTTATATAATTTATTCCATATTATAGGTTATTCCACATTATAAGTTTGTTTAATCCAATTTAAAATTAAGACTTTATCACACTTTTTATAATCGTGTTCAAAACCAATTAATTTTAAAAAGGTTGGTTTTTTTGCACGAGGTTTTTTATAAAAAATATAATCCCCATATTTACCAGTCCTAATACTTAAATATTTATTTATCTCTCTTACTAAACCTACTGGTTTAGATGGGTCTAAAATAGTGTCTTTATCTAAAAATTTTAACACGTCCATATATTCTATTTTATCAATTGGAATAGATGCAAAATCATCTTTTAATGATTTAGTTTCTTTTCCCCACTGAGCATAAATACCAAACTTACCCTTTTTAATAAACAAATCTTGGCCCTTATATTTACCTATGGATTTATTATTTGAGATATGAGGTTCTATAATATCTTCTAATGACAAGGTAGTCATATTTTTTATCTTTTCTAAATCTAAATTTTTCTTAACAGGTAAAAAAGTTGGGGTTTTTAAATCGTTTGGATTTATACATTTTATAACTGGCCCGTGTTTTCCAATGATTAACGTATGCGTTTCATCAATAATAATGCTAAATGGTTTCAAATCTTGAACATCTTTCATAACATTTGTTAGTTCATTATGACATTTTTCACATAATTGATTCCATTTAGTTTTACCTGTTGCAATAAGGTCAAGACAATCTTCCATTTCTTTTGTATATTCATAATTAAAAAATGAATTAAATTTGCTTATTAAGAATTCTATAACTATAATTCCCAAAGGTTGAATCACTAATTTATTTTTTTCATTCCCAAATTCTTTTTTAGTTACTAATTCTAAAATATTATTATCAACTAATGAATAATCTTTGCATTCAATTACTTTTCCTGTAATATTTTGCTTTTCAACATATTTCCTTTCTTGTATTTTATCTACAAGAAATGCAAATGTAGATGGTCTACCTATACCTCGTTCTTCTAATAATTGAACTAATCTAGCTTCAGTATAATGTGATTTTAATTCATTCATTGTAAATATAGAATCGATTTTTTTTGGTTTTATAGAAATATGTTGTTTTAAAGTAGTAATATATTGATAATTATTATCAGTGGTTATATTTTCAATTATTTGCCAACCGAGAAAAATAGGTTGTTCAGTTTTATAAACAAATTCAGTATTATTTGGCGCGTTTAATTTTGCACTAACAGAGTTATATTGAGCAGAAGGCATACACGATTCTAACGTTCGTTTCCAAATTAATTTATATAATTGTTGTGTTTTTGAATATAACTCTGTTGTAAAGTCTTCTGCTAAAAGAGTTAATTTATTAATATTAACTGGTCTAATTGCTTCGTGTGCTTCTTGAGGTACTGGAATTCCTTTTTTAGTTTCTTTACATTTGTTAGTTTCTTCACATTTATTACCTATAACATGATTATTAATACTTTGACTAATATATTGCTCTCCATGAATATTTATAATATATTGTTTAATATGGTCAATAAATTCACTACACAATTTTTTTGAATCTGTGCGCATATATGTAATATATCCCCCTTCGTATAATTGTTGAGCACATTTCATTGTTTCTTTTGGAGATATATGTAATTCATTAGAAGCCAATTGTTGTAAGTTAGATGTAGTAAGTGGTTCTGGTGATTTTTTAATTACTTTTTTGGGAGCCGTTGTACTATATAGAAAATCCCATATTTTGCATTTTTCTAAGAATTCATTTACTTCGTTTGTATGTTCGAATTGTTTATTTAATTCAAACATAAGATTCTTGTCTGTAAAATATCCAATTGTATTATATACAATTTTACCAGGAGATGAATTAATATCTAAAAAATTCTCGTATACTAATCTTAACGCAGGTGTTTGACATCTTCCAGCAGATAAACTAGAGTCGTGTGTTTTAGAAACACAATTCCATAAAACAGGTGAAATAGTATAACCAACTAACAAATCTAAAATTTGTCTAGATTGTTGAGCGTGAACAATATCCATATTTATTCTTTTAGGATGAGATATTGCGGTTTGTATTGCTAGTTCGGTAATTTCGTGAAAGATAATTCGTTTAGTGTTAGTTATAGACAGCCCAAATAAGTCGCAAATGTGCCAACCAATTGCTTCCCCTTCGCGGTCATCATCAGTAGCAATAATAACATCGTCTGACTTGTTTATTTCAGTGCGTATTTTTTCAATTTGTTTAAGTTTGATTTCTTCTTGAATAATTGAATAATTGGTGAAGAAATTATTATTAATATCAATAGATTTAAGACCAGAAATGGATCTTAGATGTCCAAAAGAAGCAATTACTTTATAACCAGGTCCTAAATAGGTTTCTATTTTTTTACATTTAGCAGGAGATTCGACAATAACTAAAGAAGTAGGCATACATAGCTTATAAAATTATCTTTATTATTTTTACAAGGTATAAGATAGAGTTGTAAAATAATATAATTTATGGAAAAGGATATAAAGGGCTTTAAGTTGTTTTATAATTAATATTTTTTTTGATTTCACAATATTATTTATAAAATTAATATTGTTAAACAAGAATATTAGTATTTTCTAGTTCTTCTTTTTCTACTTTTGTTTTTTCTTTTTTTTCTACTTTTTCTGGTTTTTTTGTTACGACGACGACCGCCACTATATAAATCTTCGTCATCTCCAGGGATATTTGCTAAACTATTATTCACTGGTGGATTTTGTCTTAAATTATCATTATTTATAAGATTATTTACTAAATTTGCATTAATATTTCTTCTACTAACTGGAATAATATCGCCAAGTGGAATTGAGTCGTCATTGTTATCCGGGATATCTGCTTCTGTTAAAAGCCTCGCCATACGAGCACGTTGATCATTTGTTAGTCTGGTTATAGATTGTGAATTTGGCATATATACTAACAAAATATTATATTTGTTAAAAAGCCCTTTAAGTTATTTTAAAGAATAATCTATTTGTGAAACAGGGATATAAAGGCCTTTAAGCTGTTTTAAAAATAAAAAATTTACAAAGATTTATTATTTATATATGATAAATACTTAAATACATAATACAATATTTAATATATTATGACTTGGTGTGTAGCATTCGGGTTTATTCGCAACGGTGTAATGTCAATTCAATCCATAAGTGGACATTGTTTTTATGAAATACCTGTGTTATACATTGAGTATGCTAAATGGGTTGCGTCGTTGGCATTGAAAAATCAACCAGTGCCATTTAGAGAATCGATGTTACAAATAATGGAATATTATAGCAAATATTATTTAAAAAAATACTCATTCAAATTAGAAAATTGTCGTACTTGTGATTTCCACGTAACTGCTACTAGTGCATTAGGTGAAACGGTACGTATGGAGCATGTCATAGATGATGAGTATAATCCGACGAGATTTGTAAATTGTAATAATAATTGTTATTTTAAAGACTTCTTTGTAAGTTTTCTGTCAATTGCATTGCTCAATTACGACACTGGTTGCTTTGAATATTACCGTGCAAATGATTCGGAAATAAAAAATTTTCTAAGCGATGATCCAAAATTTAACACAATGGAATGCAAATATTCAATGGACGTGTTTAATACCCCGCAATATGTATCAATACCTTTCACCGATTTGGAAAATATTACACCTAATTATGATGAAATGATATCTAGTTTTCAAAATATACAAGACCTATATCCAGAATTGATGTAATTATTTTTATTTATTTTTAAGAAAATTAAAAATATATAAAAAAGTGCGGTTTTAATTTTTTAAGGAATTTAAAGCCCTTTAAATTGTTTTACAGATAATATAATAAACTATTATTTAGGTTTTAATTTATGATTACTTGAAATAATCAAGTCTTCATCGGTAACATATCCTTGTGTATTATTAAGTTCACTGTAATATGCTTCTTGTAAACAAAAACCACAATTATAAGTAACATTATTATTCCATTTTTTTTCTAAAAATTCTCGAATTTTATTGAATTTAATTTTATCATCATCATCTTTTTTTTGTTTTTTAATTTGTCTATTAGTTGGTTTAGATTTATTATAAGAATCCCTTTGTTTACCCATATAATAAATAATATAATTGTAACTATTTATATATTAATCAAAAATATATATTTGTGAAACAGGGATTTAAAGCCCTTTAAGTTCTTTTAAGGATAATATCTATTTTTTGCAAAAAGTAAAATAAAAGTCCAGGGGGTTTTGGAAAATGGACATTTTTAAAAATGTCCAAAATTGAAAAACTGAAAAAAGTTTCGAAAAATACCCTCTAAAATCGCGCTTGTGACGCAAATGGTGCGAATTACCAAAAAAATGATTATAAATTTGTGATTGTAATTTTTTTGAAAAAGATTTAAAAAAAAATCTCCATTCTAATATATGGAAACATTTGGAAACCAAATTATGCCAAAATTATGCTCGTCATTTTATTGTAAAATTTGTGACTATACTACGAGCAAAAAAAGCACTTTTATAAATCATAATGCTTCTGTAAAACATAAAAAAATGGATTTGGAAACTTTTGGAAACCAAATTATGCCAAAATTATGCTCAAAAGTAGGCTCCAATTTTTATTGTAAAAGTTGTGACTATACTACAAGCAAAAAAAGCAGTTTTATAAATCATAATTTGTCTACAAAACATAAAAAAATGGATTTAGAAAATCAAATTATGCCAAAATTATGCCAGACCATTTACAAGTGCGATTTTTGCAATAAAGAATTTAGATTTCGTTCTGGTTTATGGAAACATAAACAAAAATGTATTATTAAGGAACATATTTCAACCGATGAAACTAACATAAATGAAACTGAAGTGAAAGAATTGATTCAATATTTAATGAAAGAAAATACCGAGTTTAAACAACTTATTTTCGAACAAAATAAACAAATGATTGAACTGGCTAAAAATTCAGGCAATAATAATAATAATACAACTAATAATAACAGTTTTAACCTTAATGTGTTTTTAAATGAAACGTGTAAAAATGCGATGAATATTATGGATTTTGTAAATCAATTACAAGTAGGAATTAACGACCTTGAGGAAACTGGTAGAATAGGGTTTTCTGAAGGCATTTCAAAAATTTTTATTAATGGATTAAAACAAATTGATATTAATGACCGACCAGTTCATTGCTCTGATTCAAAAAGAGAAACAATATATATCAAAAATAACGACCAATGGAATAAAGAAGATGAAAATAAAAGTTTATTAACCAATGCTATTAAACACGTGGCTCATAAAAATATGAAACAAATTACTGAATGGACAAAGGAACATCCTGAATATAATAATTCTGAATCTAAACAAAATGATAAATATCTCAAAATTGTTTGCGAATCTATGTCTGGTGGGACACAAGAAGAAACTAACAAAAATTATAATAAAATTATTAAAAATATTGCAAAAGAAACAATTATTAACAAATAAGTTGATGATAAACTTTTACAACAACTTATTTTTTCATTTTCTTAAATTGACTCCAAGATATATTTACTTGTGGCCCTTTATATTCTGGTTCTGTTTTTTCGGATTCTAAATTAAGTTTTTCAGCCTTTTTTAAAGCACTATCCACATATACTTGTTTTAAAAGTGTTCCAAAAGTATAAGCACCATCGTGTTGGTCTATTTTACCATCTTCAATATCTCTTAACACATCAAATGCCTTAAATAATATCTTTAAATCAATCTCATCTTTTCGTATTTTATTATAAAGATCGGTGTAATATGTAAATAAAAAATTACATTCAGTCATTCCTTCTAAATGAAGAGAATCCGGATCATTCATATATTTTGCCTTTAACATAATAAGATTATTTACATTTTCTCGCAATACATGACTATGTTTAAGCTGTCTAATTAAATTTGTATTATCTTCTACATTATTCGCCGTAATCATTTGTTGTAATTGAAGCCTTTGGTTTGGATCCATTATATTATTATTTTAGAATACTATTTTTAAACTATAACTCATTCAAATATATTTATTAGAAAAATATATTTGATTATATTATAATGAGCAATCAACCTAATATGATTCCATCAACTATGCCATTGCAAGTAGTACCTGCTATGCCACCTGGTTCTACTAGCCCTATGAGTGCTGGGATTAAATTACAGCAACAACAAACAAATGAACATATGGCTTTAATTGGACAGGGTAAAAATGGAGGTTCTAAAAGACGACGTTTAAGAGGAGGAGCAGAAGGACCACCTGTAGTTCAGGTTCCAGCAGTTCCTACAGGAACCGTAAATTCTCAAGCAACGGGAGGTAATTATAAAGAGTTAACCGCATTATCACAGCAACAAGCAAGTCAGTCAGTGTATGACACAGCTAGAACACCAGGGCAAACGGCAGGGATCGCTGCTCAACAACAAGCATTATACTCGGGTAAAACAGGCGGTTCTAAAAGAGGAGGTTCGTGGCCTGTTTGGGGATGTTTAAGTGGCGGAAAAAAATCAAAAAGAAGAAAAATGAGTTATAAATGTAAGCACAAGCAACGAAAACGCATTAAAAATAAAAAAACTAAAAAACGTCGTCATTAAATTTGTTAGTAACACATGAATAACGCTTGAACAAGAAAATAAATATATATAATAATAATATAGATTATGCCAACAATGAATAATTATTTAAATTTAATATATGTAAATTTAGGTTTTATTGCCCAAATAGCGGTAATGATGTATTTTAAATCGGCATTAGAAATAAAAGAAAATTGGCCTGTATATCGATGTAACCCGCCTTATTGGGTTTTTTCAGAAAATATATCAGAAGACTTTACATATTGTGTACAAAATACTCAAATGAATATGATGGGTTATCTTTTACAACCTTTAAATTATATGATTAATTCATTAACATCTATTGGGGGAGGATTCAATGAAGCAATTAATAATATTCGTGTAATGTTTAGTTCTGTTAGAAATTTTGTTTCTGAAATAATTCAAAATGTGTTTGGTGTATTTTTAAATATGATTGTCGAGTTTCAAAAGATTATCATTAGTATCAAAGATATGGTAGGAAAAATGATTGGTATTGTCGTTACTATTATGTATGTTTTAGATGGTTCAATTAAAACGATGAATAGTGCATGGTCTGGACCACCTGGACAACTTGTAAAAGCTATTGGTTCGTGTTTTGACCCAAAAACAATAATTACATTAAATGATGGCACTCAATATGAAATGGAAAATATACCTTTAGGTTCGATATTAAAAGATGGGGGAAAAGTATTTGCGGTTTTAAAAATAGATAATGTTAAACAGGAACCGCTATATAAAATTAAAGGCACCAATCAAAATATTTTTGTTACTGGAGAGCATTTTATTAAAGATAAACTAACAAATGAATGGATACAAGTGAAAGATTATAATAAGGCGATTATTCAACCAGATAGTATTCTTGATTATTTTTCGTGTTTAATTACAACTACTGGACGTATATCTATTGATAATGAATTATTTTGGGATTGGGAAGATGATATACTAACACGGAATAGATAATTATATCAAATTAAGAAATAAACCTTTATTATTATCCATTTATAGTATATGGATAATAAACCAGAAATAAAAATACCTATGGAAACAACAATTCATTTTATAAATAACACATACGACACCTTATCTTATTTTGATTTATATGGAAATTCTGTTATTATTTTTATTTTTATCACCTTATTTGTATTTTTTGTTTTTTCTTATTGCAAAGTGATGCAAACTAAAGAAGCCATTGCCGACGACTGGGTAAATCAACGATGCAAACCACAAAATTTACCATTTGCTGGAATGATAACTCACCCAGAGGGCACTACCGCATTTCAATATACAAGCGATAATTTTCAATATTGTGTTCAAAATATTTTAACTAACATAACTGGATACGCATTAGAACCTTTTCAATTTATGATTAAATCATTAACTCAGGTTTTTAGTGGGGTATCTAATTCCATCCAACAAATAAGAGAAATTATGAATAGACTAAGAAATAATATAAGAGAATTTTCTCAGGATGTTCTTAGTAGAATTTTAAATGTAATGATCCCAATTCAAAAAATGTTTATAGCATTAATGGACACATTTCAAAAAATACAAGGAGTAATGACTAGTGGGTTATATACTATGTTAGGTTCATATTATACATTACAATCGTTAATGGGAGCAATTTTAGAATTAATTATTAAAATATTAATGGCACTTGTTATTATAATTGTTGGATTATGGATTTTACCTTTTACTTGGCCAGCAGCGGCTTCTATGACAGGTGTATTTTTAGCTATTTCAATTCCATTATCAATTATTATTTACTTTATGACAGAAGTTTTACATATTAAAACATCGGCAATACCTAAATTAAGATGTTTTGACAGAAAAACAAAATTTTTTCTAATAGACGGTACATTTAAATTTATTGAAGAACTAAAACCCTTAGATACTTTGTTAGATGGTTCTATTGTTACAGCAAAAATAAAAGTTACATCTAAAGACCTTGATATGTATTATCTAAATGATATTATTATTAGTGAAAGTCATATAGTTAATTATAACAATAAATGGATAAAAGTAAAAGAACATCCTAATGCAATTAAACTAACAAGTTATACAGAACCATATCTATATTGTATAAACACCACATCTAAAACAATTGTTTTAAATAATACCATATTTACTGATTGGGATGAAGTATATGATGACGATTTGTCGTTTTTACTTGAACATATTTCATTTCGAATGTCCGATGATTTATTTACAGATATTAATTTTGGTTTTAAAAAAGAAACCAAAATAAAAATGATAAATGGTGAAAAACCCATTGATAAAATTTTTATTGGAGAAAGAGTATCAACAGGAGGTGTTGTGTATGGAATAGTTGAATTAATGAATGATTTAGGAAATGAACAAAAATATAATTTGTTAGTTTCTAATGAAAAATTTGAAGTAGAAAATACCATTTATTTGGATTTTAATAATAATATTGATTCCATTCTTAAATTAAAAAAAATATTATCTAAGGAATATGTATAATATGGAAATTTCTATTGGTTCTTATAAATTTCGTCTAGAAATTATAATCGCTATTATAATCGTATTTTGGGTTATGTTTGGTCATCTATTATGTAGTTGTTCTCGCGTTACTATGTATGAAGGGATGCAAATAATGAAAGAAAAAATGACTAGTGGGTCTGGGTCTAAACCTAAAACTTCGATTGCCATGACAAATATGTTAGATGCTAATGCTAAGGCAACAACGGTTGAAGGTTTTACTGGAGCAAATAATAGTGCGTCTGGACCCGAATTTGCGGGAGCTAAAACACCCGATTATATTATGAATCCTTCGACATGGTCTATGCCTACATTAACTTATAGTCCAGGAACTCGCCCTGATGCTGGGGTTCAGGCCATTTGGAACCGCCCTAAGCAACCAATTCCTTTACCTAAAGACGAATTAGATATGTTTGCTACAACCGAATTTAAACCCGAGTGTTGCCCTAATGCATATTCGTCTAGTACAGGGTGTGCATGTATGACAACAGGACAATACGATTATTTACGCAGTAGAGGATCTAATAATGTGCCGTATTCAGAATATTAAATGTCATTAAACCTATTGTAAAAAAATTGAAATAAATTTTTGTACTGACAACCAAATTATAAGTATTTATATTTTAATCTAAAATGACAACAGAAAATGCAATTGATAATGAAGGATGGACAACAATAGTGAAAAAAAAAATTAAAAACAAAAATCCAACAAATTTACCTTTAAAATTTACTTATAAATGGAATGATATTATAACTAAAAAAGACACTACATTAACACGCGAAGAACAAGAATTGATTAATCGAGAAAAAATGATACACCCAAATCTTAATTTATTTTGTAAATGTTGTCAACCAGGTTTTATAAGTGATATTATTTGTAGGTCGTTTTTCGAGTGTGGTAGATGTTATTGTTGTGCTGGAGACGATCCAGCATATGATGACGATGAATGGTTTGAAAATTGTGTACATAGAAGAGGTATATTTCATAAATACAATAAAGATTACCATTATAAAAAAGATGAAGACTTTTATGAAAATTATTAAATTAAATTTTACTACCGTTTAGTCATTTCACATTTGATACAATAGCAAATTTCTTTTGACCTATCAGGATCAATATCAATTAAATCTTTTACCCATTCGTGTTCGCATTGATTAATAATATTATTTTTAATTAATGAACTAATTGAAACTTTTTTATTTAACGCTTTATTGTCATTTAACGCTGTATTGTCATTTAACGTTGTATTATCATTATCATTTAACATATTATAACGATTAATCTAATATATTAATATTCCTTTATATCGTTTTTCTATATATTATAATTTGAACAACACATTTTGACTTATCCCATTATTTTTATTATAAATAGATAATTGCTTAAGCACTGAATAGTTTAATGTAGCTAGATATGCGAAATTATGGTCTCTATTAGGAACACCGCGATTATAAAATATACGACTAGTAGTTATTTTATTTTTTGCAATTATAGGCATTATTATAATTAGGATATAAAAATATTTACAAATAAAAATATTTTATTATTAACTACGTTTTTCAAGTTCTTTTTTAATTAAATCATCAATTTTTAAAAGTGATACGTATTTTTCTATTATACTTTTTGATATTGTACAATCAGTTGTTTGACATTTATAATATTTAGCAGTTGGTTTTTATAAGTGCTTAAATTATTCTTTTTCACGAGCTTTATCATAACAGTCTTGACTACAATAAAATTCTGAACTACTAGGATTATGATATTTTAAATAATCAATATCACCACTAAAAAAAAAATAACAACGGCAATTACCCATCCAATCCTTATTATAAGTACAATCCAAGTGTCTAATTATTGAATAATCAACTTTTATTACATTATTTCCACAAAACATACAACGAGGATTATGTTTTTTTATGTATTGTTCGTAAATATAATCACAATCGATATTAACATCTAATTCTTCTATAATTTGGTGTATTGGAGATATACGACCTACTTCAACCAAAGAAAGTATTTCATTTTGTTGTTCTGGGGATAACATTATATTTAATTATTATAACAATAACATAAACATATATTTATATATATATATTTGATATATATATAAATATATTTATATATATCAAATATACACAAAAATATGGGAAATTTAAACAGCAATTATATTGAACAAAAATCTTCGAAATATTGTGAGCAATGTTTAAAAAACAATATTTACATTAACAATAAATACCTTTACCAAAGAGACCTGTGCGATTATAACATTATAATTCAAACTATTTCTCAAAGAGATAATTTTATGTTTGGTTCTCGACATTGTGTATATTGTAAATGTCCCAACGGACATTTATTTTGCTTTTATGCATTAGAAGACATTTTAGTAATTAATTGGATTAATAACTTTAAAAAAATAAAAGAATTGGAAGAAAAAAATCATATATTAACATTACAAATACAAAATTTAAATAATGTACTTACTCCTTTGGGTGATAATACGCATTTGGGTGATAATACACCTTTGATTTATAATACTCCTTTGGTTGATAATACGCCTTTGGTTGAAACAGAATAACAATTCCAGTCAAATGTAATATCAAAATATTCCTGGTCCTGAACTATATATTTTGTGGATATCTTCATAGACGGAAAGGCTAATTGCAACCTTTTTAATATTTCCTCTCTACATTCATAAATTTCTACATGAGCAGAATGTAAGGTCAAAGTCAACCTATTATGTTGGTTGTTATTTAAATGGAGTAAAATTAAATTTATAAATGAAACGACTTGTGTATTTATAAGTTGTTCTTGAATCGTTCCTTTTTCATCTTCTTTTAGTCTATTAATATCCTCCTTTGAGTAAAGCATGATAATATTACAACTCAACAATTAATTTATTACTATTTAACGAATTAATTACTTTTCTCTCTAACTTGGGATAAAAAAGAGAGAAATAGTGTATATGATTATATTTTTCTCTCCTTTTATACAATCTTAGAGAGAAAATAAAAAACGTAATTAAATTATATTTAAATCACAATTTAGACAAATTATTTTCACAATTCATTACAATACACGATGTTTTAAATCCTTAATAGACTAAAAACCACTCTAAAAATTATTATAAATATAATATATAATGTCACAACCATATGTATATAATCCATCATTATTTAGAACTATGACAGTTCCCTTTTCTGATAATAAAAAGCGCCGTGAAGGTATATCAAGAGAAGAAAGAGATATTAAAATATCTCAACTTGAACAATTTATACATGATAATATCGATATAACAGAAACTGAAGCAGATGAAGCAGAACAAATAATTGATGAAATTATTATCAACCAAGATATTCCAGAAACCGAAGCAAAGATTTTTTATTTTATTGGTCGATTAAATCCTCCACATAATGGGCATATTGCTGCATTGAAACAAATGGTTAAAATGGCCAATGAAACCAGTTCTATACCACCTCTTATATTATTAGGGAGTGGATTTGGTTCTAAA
>Ga0315900_10007324_pt1 | contig 14504 bp, 16 predicted proteins | sample LakEriMetagenome_FD_203521 | JGI IMG/M metagenome (GOLD analysis project Ga0315900, IMG submission 203521) | Freshwater fungal communities from buoy surface, Lake Erie, Ohio, United States - Buoy 12 MA114 | ecosystem: Environmental > Aquatic > Freshwater > Lake > Lake biofilm | place: USA: Lake...
CGGTGGGGGCCGTTGCACATCACCCGAATTAGGTGCGGCGGCGACAAATCGCAATGCCGTCACGAATCGGCAGAATCACCGACTCGAGGTCGATGTGATGCATGATCGCTCGATTGAACTCTTGAATCCCGCGCACAATCGGTGCTGCCTCGGCTTCGTCCTCGAGGACGAGGGCGTTACACAACACGTTGTCGGCCACCAAAATGCCACCACGGCGCAGGAGCGGCACACACAACTGCAAGGCCTTGAGGGCCTCGTTTTCGTCGCTGAGGTGGCGCAAAATATCGAGGAAGATTAGGTCGTACGGTCCACGCAAGTTGTTCAACTCGCGGAACCAGTCGCCTTCGTGGATGGAGAAGCGATCGCTGTACCCGGCTTTGGCGACCCACTCGCGAGCACGCGTGTAGCGTGCGGGGTCCTTTTCGATGGCAGTCAGTCGCCCATCCGGATGCTGCACCAAGGCGCGTAACAACCAAATGGCAGCATATCCAGTGGCGGTGCCAATCTCGAGCGCATCGCGTACGCCGCTGGTGCGTGCAAGCATGTACAAGAATTGTCCTTCGACCGCGCCGACGAGCGGCCATCCGTGCTCGCGCCCAATGCGCTCCATATCACTCAATGGGGCAGGGCGAGGTGGCATCAAACTCGCCAAATAATCTTCAATCGCGGCATTCGTAATATCATCGCGCATGCTGGGCTCCTTCCAAATTCAACCCGGGCAGATTGTACCACAAACAGTGCAGTACGGTATAATGCAGAGCATGGCACCCCAAAACGGTCCGCACCAATGGTGGAGAGATAACACATGAGTATGGATGCATCCGTCCCACGATACGACCGAATTGTCTCAATGGTACTTCTTGTCCTGTTGGGCATGGCAGTTGTATTCCTGGTTGATATTAACCCGAACATTATCCGCGCCCAACTCGGTGGCGACTTGCCGGTCATCACTGTGTCATGGGTCATTCTGGCGGCGATTGTGATTTTGACGAGCATGGGCGCCGATTTATTTACCCGCGATCACCCACAAGTGCATGCCCGGCCACTCTGGTTGCTCAATTTGCGCTTTACGGTGGTCGAGCTCGCACCTGGCTTCTGGATTCTGCCGGCGTTCTCGGTCATCACCTCGTTTACCTTCTTCCGCTTGTTCAACTCAGGGTTACAGATGTTGGCATTTGTGTTGGCGCTGATTGCCACTGGCGTGTTATTGCTGGCATCCCTTGTGGCACAGCACTACTCCATGGATCGCCAGCCCGAGATTCGCCAAGTCGCCTTGATGGTTTTGCAGGGCCTTGCATTGTTGATGGCCTTCGGCTTGTTTAGCGCCATCTACTACGCCCGTATGCGTACCTTGTACGCCGCAGTGCTTGTCGGCAGTAGCGGCGCCATGTTGGCCTATGCCCAACTCCAGTGGAGCCAAGTCCGCACCAATCTCGGGTTGCTTTCGTTAACTGTTGGGTTTGTACTTATCCAGGCGCTCTGGGCACTCAACTACTGGTCGGCACCGTTTTTGCTGGGTGGCGCAATGTTGTTGGTGATTTTTTATGTGATTACGGGGATGCTCCAAATTGCCCTCAGCGAGAGTAAATCGCGCCGTGGCTATTGGGAATATGCTGTTATAGGTGGTTTGCTGATTATCTCAATTATCGTGGCGGTCGTCTAGCGAATCTCGATGCCGCTAATGGCCATGCTCAGTGGGCGATCGTCGGCACTGCCGTCCAATACGTCGCTAGGCTTAAGCGCACCATCAACTGCCGTGAGCGTGATGATATTCAGCCCTTGTGTGAGTGTCAATCTGACTTTGTTTGCTCCAAGCACCGCAGTGATTTGCTGTGGTGCTTGATTGTTCACACTGACTTGGAACGGCGATTCGGTGTCTGATCCGTTTGGTCGCAAAAAGCCACTGGCCTGCCAGCGTAGCGTATATTGCCCTGCAGTGGTGACAAATACGCGCAGTTGTGCCGGACTCCCTGCCCACCGTAAGCGCACCATCGGCTCAAAACGGTACCAACCGTCATCAAATAATGCCGATACCCCATTCCCTGTAGTCAAGTCTGGTGCCTGCATTTGACTAATCGGGCGCACGTTGATATCGCGTACCAATGCCTGTGCCGCCAACGCCTGGCCATCTTTGCTGATGGTGAGGCGTAGATGATGCGTCCCCTCAGGCACACTGATAAACTCGTTAATAGACTGTTGATCGATCGCCGGCACCTCGCGAATGAGGGTGTCATCGAGCCACACACCAATGGTGGCGTTGGTTGTGGTAGTGCCGACTGCCGGCAGAATGCGGTCAATCGTCAATTGCAGATTGACACTCTGTGTCACTGGCGTGATTACCACAAAACTGGCCGGGAACTGGATCGGGCGTAAGGCCTCATCAAGCGTCAGCTTGCCATCTTTGCTATAAAAGCGCCCGTCGACAATCCAGCCATTCCCCAAGCGGACCTCGGCCAATGGCGGTGCATCATCTGCCAGTATCACAACGCGCCCAACCTGTAATGGCGTAGCCGGCGTTTGCGCACGACCAAGCCGCGGCCGAATATGCACGGCGTCATAACCACTCGCCTGAATCGCAACCGGGACTGTCAGTTGGTGTTGCACGAGTGGTGCCGTGATGGCCACACTACTCGGGATATACAGATTCCCAATCCGCTGATTTTCTTTAAAAAATATGACGTCGTATGCAGTAATTTGGCTTAATTCGAGGGCAATACGGCTCGAGTAATTTAACTCAGCAAACGATACATACAATCCATCGTGTGTAATCGGCACTGCGTAGTCGCTATTGACATACTGCATATCGTCAACGGTTGTACGGGTCACGGTTGGATAGGTATAGGCGAACGTATCAATTAAGTAATCGTACCGTCCCAAATTAAATGCCACGATGGTGCGCAGGCGTTCGCCATCAAAGACGGGCCCGCTGACAATCAGGTGCAAGGCGTCGTAGTACTGTGCTAACTGTGGGTCACTGATGTAATTCTGGCCACGCTCAATGCTTTCGACATAGCCGGCTGGAATGGTGCGATAAAAGTGACCAATGCGCCAGGCCGGGTTGTAGACAGCAGGCAGGCGTGCCAACAACGGGTCACCGAGGGCCAGTTCGTCGATGACATGCACACCTGGCCCGACTGCAAGTCCTAATGCGCCGACGGTGGGGGCGGTAATGGTGCGTGCACTCTGGGCAAACGGTACGAGCGTGGTAAATGTATTTTCGATAGGGTATGTTTTGGCAAAAAACGAGCGATTGAGCTGTAACAATCCTGATGTCTCGGCGTAGTAGAGGCGCTCGTCGGTGACGCCGTTGCTATCCGAGAATGTCGGATCAATTTGCTCTGCCTGGGCAAAATTGCTCACGAGTGGATTTACTGGATTAATCAACCCAACTAACAACAGTGGTACTGCTGCTATATAGCTTGCCACGTGCGGTGGTGTAAGTGTGGCCACCAGTACTGATGCAACGACGAGTGGTGCCGTTAAGAAGCGCCCCACCATGAAATCACCACCAATTGAAATGATGTAGACGCCGTAGAGTACGATGCCCAATGCCAGCCCGCGATGGTACAAATGCCCGCGATGCAGGCTCAACCAACTGCCGAGTAACAGCATGACAAACAGCAAAGGGTCGTTTTTGAAGGTCTCAAACACATAGAGCAACCCTTGTTGCATCAATTCGCCACGCGCCAGATCCGTGTTGAGCTTGGCATAGGCAGTATTTGGGAACAAGAAACCGTAATACACCAACGAAAACCCAAACCACAAGGCCACCGGGATCGCCCCAATCAGTAGGCGTATGAATGATGGACGGTCGATCAGTTGCCAACGAATGCGTCGCGAACCACTCTGCTCCGTAGGGCGCACCAGCAGACTGACTATTGCTGGCGCAATCAGCAGCAGATGATCTTGTCGATTGAGCACGATTGCAGCTGCAAGCAGACTCAGCGTGCGGTAGTGAGGGGTCTCTAGATGGCGTAGGTAGACTGCTGCAAAGCTGACGAGGAGTAGATGCGCTAGCGGATTCTCGAGCCCCGAGGTGCTGTAGTCGATGAACGATTTGGAGAGCAACAAACCGACTGCAACAATAACGAGACCACTGTCAGTTGCATCGATGCGCCAGGCCATAATGCCGAGCGTGGCGATGCTACAGATAAGTGACACTACAATCGTACTAAAGAAGTATTCGTTGCTAAATGCCGTAACGAGTGCGAGCAACCACATCCACAATGGGTGGGTGTAGGCTTGCACTCGTTCGCTGATGTTGAATGAGGGACCGAAGCCCCGATGCAGGTTGTCGATACTCCGCAACGTCAAGCCAGCATCATCGGATATCCAGGCGTTTGCCGTGATGACGATGCCGATGAGCAATGTACCGAATGCCACCAAAAACGGCTTGATGATGCGTGATTCGTGTCCCATGATGCCTCAGTCGTAGCTACTCGATGCCGACGCTCCAGGCTGCCTCGAGGTCATCGGGTGAGAAACGCCGGAAGGCCAGAATCGTGTTGGTGCGAATAATCCCATCGAGCCGCGAGACCTCTTCAGGAATGACCTCAGCCAACTTTTCGTAGTCCTTAAGGCGCACAATTGCGATGATGTCCCACTCACCAGTCACGCTGTAGACCTCGTTGACATGTGGCAAGCTAGCCAACTTCTGCGCAATTGTCTTGATGGCATCTGGACGGGCCTGGATCATGGTAAATGCCGTCAGCATGGTCTGAGTCCTCTCTGTCTCTTTGTGGCTAGCATACCACAAAAGTATGACGTTAGGCGTTCATTTTGGCAGGCAACTCAGGGACAAACTGAAATGACGGCTCGGCTTTTTGGCGGCGCAAAATCCGAATAATAATCGACCATGTCTCGTATAGCCCACTCGGTGTATGGGGTAACTCATGCTTAATTGCGCGGTGCAAGCGTGCGAGTTTGTAGCACGGCACGCCGGCGTACATGTGATGCTCGATGTGGTAGTTCATGTGCCAATACAAAAACTGCACGACCGGATTGAGGTAGATGGTGCGCGTGCACAATCTGAAATCTTCGACTTCATCCTGCAAGCCGACATGTTGCGTGTTGTTGCACAAAAAGAGCAACCAGCCGCCGTAAAACGGCGCAAAGGTAATCAACACTGGCAACATCCACCAACCCGTTACAAACGCCTGTGCGATAATCAGCGAATGACCGATGAGCAAGATGCGCGTCCAGTTAAACAGCTCGCGCCGACGGGCTGGCTTGTTCTCGGGGAAGAGCGTGCGTTGCCAGTCGTTCTCGATTTGCCCAGTACTCAACAAAAACCAACTCTTGGCGCGCTCAATAATTCCCATCGGATTAATGATGGCCGTGGTGACAAAGCTTTTGAGCGTGATTTCGACAGGCAAAATCACCTCCATGTCATCAGGTTGATGCAAGGTGTACTTGTGGTGCTCTTGGTGACTCGCCCAAAAGTAGACGTGGTTCAGTCCGCCAATGAAGCTGACGAAATGCAAAAAGAACTTATTCAGCGCCTTGGTTTTGAAGACGGTGTTGTGACAAAACTCATGGAATGCATTCAACAAAAACGCATACACGGTCCCATGCGCAAACAAACAGAGCAGTAGAATCGGCCAGCTCCAGTTGTTAGCCGCATACCACGACAACGCCCCCGTGCCCGCAATAATGCCGAGGTGGCCGAGTGTCTGGGCAAAGCCCCAGGCATCGCTCCGCTGGTTAAGCTCGGCAAGCACGGCACGATCAAGCGGAATCCGATACCAGTGCAATTTGGACTGGGCAATTGGTTCTTTGTCAGACATCGTCATTGATGAGCTCCTTTTACATACAAAAGTACCCGAGGATTGACCCATGTCAACCCCCGGGTCATGACTAGGCAATCAATGGTGGATCATCGCCATCTGCAACAGCGACGGCAGATTTGGCTTTGGGTTGACGCATCTCAATCACGGTCTCGCCGTCCTTCTCGACCCAGACGCCACAGGCGCCACCTGATTTGCTGACGCCGAGGGTGACCTCTGTGCCGTCCATGCGCAAGACTGGGTGGTAGTACTTGGCCACCTTCTCGGCCTCGCCGACGATGTAGTGACCAATCAATGAGCGCCGGAAGCGGTTGGTGCTCGAGTTGGGGAAACTGCCGTGTATCAATTGTCCGTTGAAAAAGAGCACGTCGCCGGCCTTCATGATAATTGGCGCAACCTGCATCCCCTCGGGCACCGGTACGGTCACATCCGTGAAGCTCTGGGTCGTATCGGCTGGCACCGTGCATAACAGCGGCAACTTGTGACTGCCAGGGACAATCTGCATGCAGCCATTGGCCTCGTCACAGTCATCGAGGGCCAGCCAGGCAGCCATACAGGTGCCCGGTTGGACGCGCAAGTAGTATTGATCCTGGTGTAGAGCTTGGCCACGCGCACCCGGTGGCTTAAAGTAGAGCATCGTCTGGACGGCGTAGGGTGATGCACCGAGCAACGAGGTCATCACTGTGTCGATGCGTCCATCAATCATCCAGTCGCGACTTGGCTCATCCCAGCGATGCATGTGAATCATGCGTGGGTATTGTTGGAGTGGATCAGGCGTGTTATCGTCGCCGGCAATAGGGACGCCAGCAAAATCGCCTTCTTTGGATCCTTGACGGCGTAATTCCATGAAGTGCTCAATAAAACCTGCTACCTCCGAGGAGGCAAATAAACGTGGCACAATCACGTAGCCGTTGCGCTGGTATTCTGCGGCGTAGCGGAGGAGGTCGTTGTGTGACAACGTCATGCCATGCTCCTTTGCGTGGTATGGTGGCGATATGTATTGCGTGATCCTATTGTACCATGCTCTGACGGGGTAATGCGACCACGGGAGCAGCGCAGGAGGGCGTCATCAATTGCGTATTTGATGGATAGGGGCTCATTACTGGGTGCCCGAATAGGCGTGCGTTTACGGCATGGCTATGAGGCGCTACGGATGGCGTTTGTGCAGATGAATGGAGTGTATGTAATGGATAAGAGCGCACTACAATGCGCTCTTTACTTATCGTAAGTATTTGACACGTTGAAATAAGTTGTGCTATCATTGCCCCTGTGAGTAGCGGGTTCTGCTCTATGAATGCGGTATGTAAGGGATACAATCAACCATACGGTGTTGTAGGATTTGTTTAATCTGTGTTGTGGTTACACATCATAAATCTGACACCACTGCAGGTAATATAGTTTGACAAAGCACACCACGAAACTATTTCTTCGCACCGCGCATTGGTACTGAAGCGATAGCACTATTTGAGGTAATATTGTACCTCCTAAGCATACGGGGAATAGTCATGTCGAGCACGAGAGACATTCAGCTAGCAATCTACTCAATTATTTCTCAACTGCTTGAAGACAAGTCGTTAGTCGTGACTGACGACATGCCGCTTATCGGCAGCCAAAGTGTGTTGGACTCGATGAATCTAGTTGAGCTTTGTCTCGCGCTTGAAGATAAGGCTACAGAAATGGGCTTTGAGTTTGACTGGACTTCAGATGCTGCCATGTCACGTTCTCGTAGCATGTTTCGGACGGCTGGGTCATTGGCTAGTGAGTTTATCAGCCAGATGGAAGCGCAAAAATGATCGTCGTCACGGGCGCCAGCAGAGGATTAGGGCGAGCCATTTGTGATCGTCTCATCCAGAAAAATATTGATGTATTAGGACTTGCAAGAAATATTGAGGGCGTTCCATTTGCTTCGGTGAGTTGCGATGTTTCGTCGTATGAGAGCGTTAAGGCTGTTGCACAACAACTCAAGAGAGATGGAGTCAAGGTTTCAGGGTTGATTAATGCAGCAGGCATTGCATCAATGAACTTGGCCGTTACCACACCGCAAAGCGTTTCGCAAAAAATCATCAACACGAATTTATTAGGCACAATTTATTGCTGTCAACTTATCGCACCGTTGATGCTTCGGCACAAACACGGTGTGATCATCAACTTCTCGACAATCGCTGTTGCGTTAGGACTAAAGGGTGAATCAATTTATGCGGCTTCAAAGGCTGGTGTAGAAGGGTTTACACGGTCGTTTGCGCGCGAGATGGCTGACTTCAACGTCCGAGTAAACTGCATTGCGCCTGGGCCAATTGATACGAACTTGCTTAAGGGCATAACAGCGGAGCAAATTCACAAAATCGTTTCCCAACAAATCATACCGAAGCAGTTCGCGCCGGATTCAGTAGCTGATTTAGTTGAGCTCCTCATCGACAGCCGGAGTGATTCTTTGTCTGGTCAAGTTTTACATGTAGGTGGTGTGTAATTGAAGATACTTGAAAAACTTGCTGAGATATGGAGTGGCGTTGACTATCCATTTCTCATTCACAAGGGCGATGAGCTGCGATTTTCGGAGATTGCCAGTCAGAATCCGGTTGACTTACGCGAGGTGCGTAAGGGGGACGTTGTTGCAATCATTGGCGACTTTAATCCCTCTTCGATACTCACCTTGTTGCGGTTGATTGATATTGGTGTAATTGTTGTGCCACTTACCGTAGAGACACGACATGAGCACGAGTATTTTTTTGAATCAGCTCTCGTAGATGTGGTTATTGATGGCACTGAGGTACAACGACGCCATCACAATCACACACATGAATATATTGAGAAACTGCGAGAACTCGGACATGCTGGGTTAGTGCTGTTTTCAACGGGTACAACGGGCAGACCTAAGGCAATTCTACACGACTTAACACTCTTTCTGAAGCGTTTTGAGACACCTCGTCCTACGCTGAGAACAATCAATTTTCTGCTCTTTGATCATATCGGTGGTATCAACACGCTGTTACATACGTTGTTCAACAAGGGTGTAGTGATTGCGCCTGAGTCTCGTACCGTGGATTCAATACTTGATACATGCCGTAAATATAATGTTGAGGTGCTGCCTACTACCCCTACGTTTTTGCGCATGATGCTGATGAGTGGCGCTGTCCCGAGCAAAGTGCCAGATTGTCTTAAAGTCATTACGTATGGCACAGAACGTATGGATCAGCCGACGCTGGATGAGCTTTGTGCGCTCCTGCCGAATGTTGATTTCCGACAGACCTTTGGTATGTCGGAGCTTGGTATTGTTCGTGTCAAGTCCGAAGCACGAAATAGCTTGTACATGAAGGTAGGCGGCGAAGGTGTCGAAACGCGCGTAGTCGATGGTGTACTGCAGATACGCTCAAGCTCTCGTATGTTGGGATATTTGAATGCGCCTTCTCCTTTTGATGCTGAAGGCTGGTACGACACCAAGGATGTTGTAGAGGTCAAAGATCAATACTACAAAGTCACGGGGCGTGTCAGCGATGTGATTAATGTCGGTGGCCTTAAGTTCATGGCCAGTGAAGTAGAACGCGTCGCCTTGCAGTTTCCGAATGTGTCGCTCGTTAAAGCAATGCCCAAGCCAAACCCGATTACCGGTCAGCATGTTGAGTTACTTGTTCAAGCTACTTCAGAAGGGGCAGTTGATAAAGCTGCGTTAATGGATTTTCTTAAGGATAAGTTACAGCCTCATATGGTACCGAAACGTATACGTGTTGAGAGTGTTGTGGTCGGGCATCGGTTTAAAAAGGCATGATGATGAATTATATCAATGTTATTTCATTGATGAAGAAATCTTCTTTTGAAGAGGCTTTTTCATCACGAGTTTCTGTTTTCGATAAGGAGCGAAACGTTATCGGTTTTCTTGTCCCTGTAGGGGAGTGGATACTTTCTGATGAGGTGAAAATAGAGCAGATTCGATTGTGGAGACAGCGAACGATGAGGATGTTCCTGACGCAGTTCGAATCCACCTTTGAAAAAACATTCGGCTATTTGAAGAATCTATCTATTGAGCAACAAGGTCGTATGTTCTTTTTACTATATGACGATAAACACCGATTTGTTGGGCATATCGGTATCGCTGGTGTCGATGGAAAAAGGGGAGAATTAGATAACCTTGTGAGAGGTGTTGATGGTGGTAATCCACGGTTAGTATATTTCGCTGAAGTTGCGCTCTTGCATTGGTGTTTTCAGAATCTAGGTATAGTTGAGAGCGATGTGAGAGTGATTTCGTATAATTGGCTTGTACTCTCATTACATGAGGAAATCGGATACCAACATATTGAAAACATACCCCTTAAAAAAATCACCAAAGATGGCGTTGTTTTTCATGAGCCGACCAACACCGACGAAGCGAACGTGAATTATTCCTGTACGAAAATGCTGCTTAATAAGGATGTATTTTACGAGATTAATGATTGGGTCCGTTGATGCTGTTATTCCCAATTGTGTAATTCCATTCGTGATAGGCTGTTAAAAATAATTATAGTAGGCATAGCACAATTCGTAAACGGACAAAAATCACACAAATAGTACACATGTGAAATTCACTCGACTCATGGTACCTACGCTAATCTCGGCAGCCTGTTATTTGGCGGTGTATTGATCCGCTGGGCAAAAATTGAGCAATTAATCTGTGAAATGAATTATTGTGTCAGTTCGGCGGAAGTGATTTACGTATCACAGCGAGATATTTGCAGCCACACAGAGCAGTTTTGAGATCGCATACGCATTGAGTCGCACCACTACTTGTGGCAATCAATTTCAAACGTACAATGACTAGGAAAAGTACCAGATTTGTGGCGTTGTTCACCGCTGTCGGTGTGACATTCGATCTTCTAGCCCAAAATGTTGTTTCGTAACACGAACAGTGGACTCGATTTGGAAGTGCAAGCGGTAATCCTCCGACTGAGTCGCGCCTGTTGGGCGCTGCTTGAGTTCACCTACCTCAAACGCAAGTTCGTCTATGACTGTGTCAAATCCATGCTTGCCCTCTATATCTAGCACGCCTCCTGTGCATCTGTGCGGCCTGCAATTACGTATGGAATGGTAGTTATCGTGTACGAAGCACACCGGTATGGTGTGACGTACACTCTCCACCATACACAAATGAGGGTCGATGAGTAATCGTGATGTGCGCATACAGAATCAGCGTTCGTGGGATGCAGTAGTGCCGGCGCACGTGAGTCATCATCGTGACGTGCCTGGTTTTTTGCGTAGAGGTGGGAGTTCGCTCTTTCCCGAGGAACTCACCCTTCTCGGCGACATACGTGGCGTGCAGTTGGTTCACCTCATGTGCAATGCCGGGCTGGACACGTTGAGTCTCGCCAACCAGGGTGCGCACGTTACTGGTGTGGATATTAGCCAGAATGCGGTAGCACAGGCGCGCAAGTGGGCTGTTGAGAGTGGCATTACGGCCACATTCGTACAATCAGACGTGTACGACTGGTTGACTATGACTGAACAGCAATTTGACCGCGTCTACTGCTCATACGGTGCCATCTGTTGGCTCAATGACTTGACTGGATGGGCGCACGGCGTTGCACGTGTTCTGTCACCGGGTGGACGGTTTGTGCTGGTCGAGTTCCATCCCACCTCAAATATGTTCAATCGTGATTGGCAGCTCGAGCGTGATTATCCGCAAGCTGGTCGCCAGTTGACGCTCCACGGTATTGACGATTATGTGGCCGATTCGGGTGGTGGGCTGACGCCATCAGGATATAGCGAGGGCGTGAGCGGTTTTGTGAATACGGAGCCGTGTCATTTGTTCCAATGGAGTGTCGGTGAGGTGGTGACGGCGCTAGCGCAGGCAGGGTTGGTCATTGAACGCCTTGAGGAGTATTGTTACAGCAACGGCGAACGGCCATTCAATGATATGGTCGAGACCGCAGGTCGGCGTATGGTTGCCCCTACGCACATTGCCAAGTTTCCGTTGCTGTACGGCATTGCCGCCACAAAAAGGGGTGATTAGATGGATCGCATCATCCTCGAAGGAATGCAGTTTTTTGGCTATCATGGCACGCGCCCTGAGGAGAGCACCCTTGGGCAGCGCTTTGAGGTTGATGTAACCGTGGGTCTCGACTTGCAGCCTGCTGGCGCGGCTGATGACCTACAGCTCGGGGTCGACTATTCGCGCTTTCATGCAATCGCCCAAGCAGTGGTCGAGGGGCCAGCCCTCAAGTTGACCGAGGCGGTGGCAGAGCGGATTGCCCAGCACATTCTCGCATCAGAACCAGCGGTTCAGTGGGTGCAGGTCAAGGTCATCAAACCATTTGTCCGCCTCGGATCGACGGTGCTCAAAGGATCCGCTGTGGTGATTGAGCGGCATCGCTGATGCGCCCGCAGGTGACCTTAGCATACGCCCAGACGTTGGACGGCTATATTGCGGCAAGCGACGGTAGTTCGCGCTGGATTAGCGGACAATCATCGTTGATGCGCACGCACACGTTGCGCGCCAACCACGACGCCATCATGGTCGGCGTGGGTACGGTGGTGGCCGACAATCCGCGCCTGAATGTACGCTTGGTACAAGGACGTGACCCGATTCGCGTGATTATCGACGGGCACCTGCGTATCCCCGATGCATCGGCCGTGTTGCACTCCGATGTAGCATCCAGCACATGGCTTATTTGTGGCCCCGATGCTGACGTCATGCGACGCAGTGCACTGAGTCAACGTGGCGTGGTGGTATTGCCGGTCGGTGCTGATCCGTTTATGGGGGGTGTGCATCTGACGCAAGCGCTGGCCGTGTTGTATCAGCGGGGCATCCGGAGCATCATGCTTGAAGGCGGCAGTCGCCTTATTACAAGTATGGTGCGGACGCGATTAGTTGACCGAGTGGCAATTACGATTGCTCCCAAAATGCTCGGCGCAGGTATTTCTCCTTTTGGACCAATTGGTATCACTTCCATGGCTGATGCCCTAACGTTGGCGAATGTACAGACGCATCGTCTCGATGACGATATTTGGGTCGAAGGAGATGTGCGCTATGAGTGACACCCACGCCGTATGGACCGTAGCACCGTATCAGGTACGCATTCAGACTGAATCGCTCGCACCGCTCAACGCCGACGAAGTCGCCATCTCAACGCACTATTCGGCAATTAGCCATGGTACTGAGATGCTCGTCTATCGTGGGCAGGTGCCGAGTAGCATGGCGCTCGATTTACCGACACTTGAAGGCAGTTTTGCATTCCCCATCAAGTACGGCTATGCTGTTGTAGGGCGTGTTCAAGATATCGGCGACGCAGTTGCCGATGTGGCTATTGGTGATATGGTGTTTGCGTTGCATCCACATCAAACCTATTGTCATGTGCATCATACGCTCGTCAAAAAAATTCCGCCCACAGTGCCAGCCAAAGCCGCAGTGCTTGCTGCGAACATGGAGACGGCAATTAATATTGTGCATGACACGCGCCCAGTGCTTGGCGACATCGTGGTGGTGATTGGCTTGGGTGTGGTGGGGTTGTTGGTGTCATGGTTGTTGGCACGGCAGGCTGTGCGCGTGATTGCCATCGATCCGATTGCCCATCGGCGCGAATGTGCCCAGCAAATGGGAGTGCTCAAAGTTATTCATCCTGATGAAGCTCCTCAATTTGTGCACATGATTACCGAGAAGCGTGGAGCCGATTGTGTGATTGAGGTGAGTGGTAACCCTGAGGCGTTGCCGTTGGCGCTTGATCTGGTTGGCCAAGAGGGCCTCATCGTGGTCGCCTCGTGGTATGGTAGTAAGCCGGTAACGCTTGATTTGGGTAGTCGCTTTCATCGTGGTCGTGTGCGTATGCGCTCGTCACAAGTTGGTCAGTTGGCGCCTGACTTAGCGCCACGTTGGGATTACCAGCGCCGAATGAGTGTGGTGTGGCGCATGTTGGCGCAATTTCCATATCATGTTGTGCTCACGCATGAGTATCGTTTTGAAAATGCGGCGTCTGCATACGATGTCATTGATCGGAATGAGTTGCCGATGGTACAGACGGTATTGCAATATGCCATAGACAAAGGATAAGCAAATGTTTGAAGTCGGCGTCGTCGCCCAGTTTGAAGCAGCCCATCGCTTAGTAGGCAACTTCGGCCCAGCCCAGCGTGTGCACGGTCACACCTACCGTGTTGAGGCCACTGTCCATGGCTCAACCCTCAAGGCAGATGGCACGCTCTTCGATATCACGTTGCTCCAAGATGCGCTTGGTGCCGTGGTCAAACAACTCCACTATCAAAATCTTGATGAGATCGACGGCCTCAACTCGCGCAATACGACTGCCGAGGTCGTTGCTGACTATATTTGGCACCACGTTGCGCCTGCCCTACATAACGTCGGTTTGATTGATCTGCGTATTGCTGTCTGGGAGTCACCGAGTGCCTGGGCGGCCGTCGCCCGTGAGTTGCCCCAATGAAGGTGGCCATGCTCACGGTTGGTAATGTCCACCGGCGTACGGGTGGTTATCTCTATCATGCACAGGTCTATCCATTGTTGGAGGATCTTGGTGTTTTCATCGACGAAATCATCCTCTCTGCGGCTGACGTTGCGGCACAACGTACAGCTGTTGTGACCATCAACCCATACGCCTACGATGCCATCATGGTTGACGCATTAGCGCGGACTGCGGTGGCGCCCTATATTGACACCTGGCGCCAGCATTGCCCCGTCGTGGCCATGGTACACGAGTTGCCGTCGGTCGCTACTGGTGTCGATGCCGCCGACGAGGCGCCGTTGTT
>Ga0315900_10007326_pt1 | contig 14502 bp, 12 predicted proteins | sample LakEriMetagenome_FD_203521 | JGI IMG/M metagenome (GOLD analysis project Ga0315900, IMG submission 203521) | Freshwater fungal communities from buoy surface, Lake Erie, Ohio, United States - Buoy 12 MA114 | ecosystem: Environmental > Aquatic > Freshwater > Lake > Lake biofilm | place: USA: Lake...
CTTTGATCACGCCCAACATGGACGAGGCTCGAGTGCTGTGGGAACGCGAAGTCGCCTGCATCGAGGACATGGAGGCCTGCGCGCGCGATTTGAGCGCCCGCTTTGGCACTGCTGTGCTTGTCAAAGGCGGACACCTTCATGGCGAAGCCGCCGACGTGCTTTGTCAGGAGCAGGCAATCATCTGGCACACCGCGCCACGGACGGCGGGCGTTCACACGCACGGCACGGGCTGCACCTTCTCCGCGTCCATTGCCACCTGTCTCGCGCATGGCATGGCGCTGAACGAGGCGGTGGCTGAGGCGAAAAAGTTCGTCAGCCGCGCCATCGCGCAGCATTTCGCGTGGCAAAGTGCTGGCGCGGGCGTCGTTCATGCTCTCAATCATCTCCAGCAAACAGACGCATGAGACATACCGCCGCCCTTTTGATCTTCACCAGCTCCGTGTTCGCCGCCAGCGGCCCGGAGACGAAGGACATCAGCCAGGCGGGCATCCAGACCGCGTTCCGCATCCTGCAAAAGGAGTATATCCGAAGCAACGACCTCACCTTTGACGAGCTAAACCGCGCGGCGCTGGCCGGGCTGCTGCAGCGACTCGATTTCGGCGCTGAGCTGATCCCCCGGAAGCTGGAATCCGTGCCGAACACGCTCAAAGGCGTGCGCGCCGACCTGCTGAACGCGCAAACCGCCTATCTGCGCCCGCTGGCGATGACGAATCAGGAAATCGCCGAGATGGAGCAGCATCTGCGCAAATTCGCCGAAGCGAAGGCCGCGCATCTCATCCTCGATCTCCGTACGCCCTCGCCACCCGGAGATTTTGACGACGCGGCGTCGCTGCTGAGCCTGTTTGTGCCGAAGGGCGAGGTTCTCTTCAAAATGAAACAGATGGGCCAGAGCACGACGGAGGCCGAGATGAGCTCACGCGATCCCGTTTGGACGAAGCCGCTGCTCGTCCTCGTCGATGAAGAGACAAACAATCTCGGCGAAACCATCGCCGCCGTGCTGCGCCTGCGCAAACAAGCGCTCCTGATCGGTTCAGCCACACGCGGTGGAGCGGTGCGTTACGAGACAGTTCCGGTGGATGCCGAGTGGTCGCTGCGTTTCGCACGCGCCGAGGTGCTGCTGGCCGATGACACCTCTGTTTTTAAAAAAGGGCTGAAGCCTGACTTTGAAGTCACCCTCAGCGCCACGCGCAAGCATCAGGCATTTGAGGCTGCGCTTGAGCAAGATGTGAAGAGCACGATCACGGACAATCCGCGAGCCCGGTTCAATGAAGCGGCCCTCGTGGCGGAAAAAAATCCTGAACTCGACGCCTACATCCGACGTTCCGCCGGAGAAGCGCTGCCGGAGGACGCCTCAAAACCTATCGACACCGTGGTGCAGCGGGCCGTGGACCTCATCACGACGCGTACGCTGCTGGAAGCCGCAAAGATCGACTGGAAGCGCAACAACAAGCCATCCGACGACCTCCCGGTAAGAAAAGCCATTCCTGTGACCAAGTGATAGAGATCCCGGACAAAATTCAAACCAGCGCCACGATCCGCGAAGTGATCAGCCCGCGCACCTGCCATGCGATGCTGGCAAACGGGAAGATGATCTTTGCCTTCACCTCGAAGAAAATCGAGACACTGCCGCTGCACGAAGGCGGGCAAGTCATCGTGCAGATGGACGTGGCCGACTTTTCGCGTGGCGAGATGATTCGAAAGGCCTGAGCAGCGCTCAGACCTCCTCCGGCACCACAAACGGCTCGCGATACTTGTCCTTAAGCATCGCGTTCGCGGCATCGTGGTCGATGAAACGCTCGGTTTTGCCGTCCATCTTCAAACTCACGCCGAGGGTGAGTTTGTCCTTGCCGAGGTCGATCTCGTTTTTCGCCAGATGCTCCTTCATGCGCTCGAAGCTTTCGACGCCGAGTTTGTCGCTTTTGATTTTCTCGAGGATGGCATCAGGACCTTCTTTCGCACCCAGACGGTGGCTGATGTTGCCGGTGTGGCAGAGCGCGCTGGAGAGATGGCCTTCCAAAATGTCGGCATGCAGATCGTCCACACGGCGGCTGCGGCAGGCGTTGATGAAGTTTTTGAAGTGGTCTTCGCTGCCCTCGAATTTTTTCATTTCCTTGCCATCCTTGTCGAAAACGACCGCGCCCGAATAACTCGGCACGACCACGGTGCCGCCTTCGCACTCGACGATCACGCCGACACCTGCGCCCGTCACGCCTTCCTTGCCGTCCTTGCCCGGATTCGGCTTGAACTTAACGCCCTGGCTCGTCTGCATGAGCTTGTCCATGTTCTTGCCTTCCTTGCTCTCCGTCAGGCCGCGCACTTCAAAGATGAGCGGAGCCTTCTCGTAGCCGTGGTAGATGATCTGCGTGTTCGCCGTCTCGCCGTCGTCCTCATAACCGAGTCGGCCGCCGACGCTCCACACGCTGGGGGAGAGTTCCATCTCGCCGAGAAACCAGCGGGCGATGTCCATCTGGTGAATGCCCTGGTTGCCGAGGTCGCCGTTGCCGTAGTCCCAGGTCCAGTGCCAGTCATAGTGCAGCTTTTTGCGTGTGAGCGGCTTTTTCGGGCCTGGACCACACCAGAGATCGAAATCAATCGTGTCCGGCACCGGTTGCTCACCCTCCGCTTTGCCGATGCTTCCACGACGCTTGTAGCAGAGACCGCGTGAAACCAGGATTTTGCCAAGATTGCCTTCCTGCACAAATTTCACCGCCTCGGCGATGCCTTTGCGGCTGGAACGCGACTGCGTGCCGGTCTGCACGATCTTCGAATACTTGCGCGCCGCTTTGACGATCTGCCGCCCCTCCCACACGCAATGCGAGACGGGCTTCTCGACATACACATCCTTGCCCGCTTGGATCGCCCAGATGGAGGCCAGCGCATGCCAGTGATTCGGCGTGGCGATGCTCACGGCGTCGATGTCCTTGTTCTCCAGCAGCTTCCGCAGATCGGTGTAGCCGGTGACCTTTTGTTTTTCCTTGCCGAAGGCATCGACCTCCCTGCCCAAAACTTTGCTGTCCACATCACACAGTGCCGCGATGCGCACTCCTTCGTTCTTGAGGCCCTTGTAGCCGCTGATATGCCCCTTGCCCCGCCCGCCAAAGCCAATGACGGCCACATTTATCGTGTCACCCGGACTCTTCTGCGCCCAGGAAGTTTTGGCGATGTAGAAAACACCGGCGGAAGCGGCGGCGGACTGTTTGAGGAAAGAGCGGCGGTTGTTCATGGTGCTGAACAAACGCAGGCGGCCATGGAGACTTTCCTTTTTGACAAACGAGAAGCCCTTTCCTCCATTCAACAACCATGCTTCGCCACGCCATCCTGCTTTTCTCATTCCTCATTCTGATTTCGTCATTGTCGGCGAAGCCGAACGTTCTCTTTATCCTCTGCGACGATCTCCGCCCGGATGCTCTCGGCTGCTACGGGTCGAAGCACGTCAAAACGCCAAACATCGACCGCCTGGCCAAAGAAGGCGTGCGATTCGCGAACACCTTCTGCACCACGTCGCTCTGCTCACCGAGCCGCGCATCGATTCTGAGCGGCCTGTACGCGCACACGCACGGTGTGACGAACAACTTCACCGAGTATCCGGCCTCGATGCCGAGCTTCCCTTCCGTTCTTCACGACAACGGCTACGCCACCGCCTACTTCGGCAAATACCACATGGGCGAGGACAACGACGAGCCGCGCCCCGGCTTCGACGTGTTCGTGACGCACAAGGGCCAGGGTAAATACTTCGACACCGAGTGGAATCTCAACGGCAGGAAGCGTGAGGTCATCAAAGGCTATTACACCACCGTCGTCACCGATCTGGCGATGGACTGGCTCAAACAGCAGAGCGCCGGCAAACCGTGGTGTGCCTTCATCGGCCACAAGGCCCCGCACAGCTTCTACACGCCGGAGCCCAAATACGAGCATGCCTTCGATGACGTGCGCGTCCCCTACCCTTCCACCGCGTTTCACCTCGACGACAAGCCCGCGTGGATCAAACAGCGTCTGCACACCTGGCACGGCATCTACGGCCCGCTGTTTGAGTGGCGGAAAAAATTCCCCGATGACCGTCCCGAAGCCGTGAAGGACTTTGAGAACATGGTCCATGGCTACTGGGGCACCGTCTTGAGCGTGGATGACAGCGTGGCGCGCATGCGCGCCTGGCTGGAGGAGACAAAGCAGCTCGACAACACCATCATCGTCTTCATGGGCGACAACGGCCTGCTCGAAGGCGAGCACGGCATGGTGGACAAACGCACCGCGCACGAACCCAGCCTGCGCATTCCGCTCATCGTGCGCTCACCGCAGCTCACCCAAGAACCCAGGACCATCGAACAGCAGGTGCTCACCGTGGACATGGCTTCCAGCCTGCTTGAACTCTGCGGCGCGCCGGCTCTGCCGAAAACGCACGGCAAGTCCTGGGTCAAGCTCGTGCAAAAAGGCGATCCTGAGTGGCGCACGAGCTGGTTCTACCACTACAACTACGAGAAGCAGTTCCCCTACACGCCAAATGTCCGCTCCATCCGCACCGACGAATGGAAATACATCCACTATCCGCACGGCGACGGCAGCCCCGACAAGCACATGGCAGAGCTTTACAACCTCAAAGACGATCCCGGCGAGACAAAAAACCTCATCAGCGATCCAAAGTTCGCGCCGAAGATTCCTGAATTGAAAGCCGAACTTGCCAGGCTCATGCTAGCCACCGGCCTTGACGACAAGACCGACAGAATGCCCCTGGACGAAGGCGTAAAGAGCGAGCTGCCAGACGCAAAGATTCGATGAAGTAGCGATTAAAAGGACCTTCCTGATTCTTTCACAGGCGACAAGCCCCCATAAAGTTCATCGAAGCAGGAAGGACAGAAGGTGTGGCTCATCTCCAGGCCCAGATTCCGGCGCAGTATGGTCTCCCACCCCGCCCAGCCACCGTCCGCCATCTTGATGTCCTGGCATGCGCTGCAAACGTGCAGCAGGTTTGCAGCGCTGGATGTCCAGCCTGCTCGATGCCACCAGGCATGCATGACGCCCTCAAGTCTGCCCACAGCCTGCGATGTGACCAGGCTGCCTGCTTCAAACAAAACCACCAGGATCCTGCCATTGATAGTGAGCCCGGCCAGCTGCAACACCACACACTGATAAGTCGTAAGACCCAAAACAACGTTTTGCAGTAAAGGGAAGCCTGCCTGCAAATCCAATTGAGGCATCAGAACAAGTCCAAGCTGAGCAGACATCCGATAGCCGACGTCAAAACATGCCCCATCACCACTGGTGCTGAAAATGCCTGCCCTACGAGCTCCCGCGAAGTTACAGGAGACTTCGAGCATCTTTGCAGCCTCTGTGCATTTCCCGTTAACAGTGGAGTCGGGAGCCATGTATGATTTGATGGCGATATCAGTCATTAAGGAAGGGTTCATGGTGGGGGACAGCGCGAATGAGTTTTTAGCGCCACAGGAGCAAGCGCACGATTGCCCTCGGCGCGGGCTCCTGCAGCTGGGGGAGGACGCTTTCGTGGGAGGCAGAGGCCTCCAGAAAAACGGGTCCTTTTAAACGGGCGTCGCTCAGGGAAGCGGGGAGCTAGTCCAATAAACCTGACGAGAACAAGAAATCGGATTGCCGGCATAATCGAGTGCTGTCACCAGCGGCCCATAAATCTGGATGACTTTGCCACGCAGGTAGGCATCGTTGAACTCAGGCATACGTTCGCTGGTGAGGAAAAGGCCGTTGATGCCGCCCATCCCATCGGAACCATCATCATCTGGGCGGCCAGTTTCGGCATCCCAGGTGATGATTCCCGTTTCCGCAGCAATCAGCGCGCTGTCCGCACGCGTGGCCTCGGGGGCTTGAGCGGCCCAAAGACTGGCGGCAGCCTGCGCCTGTTGAGCGTTCGCATACACGGCAAAGCGCAGCCGCTGCTTGTTTGGGAGGTTGCCGATGATTTCTCCATTCTCGAGGTCAGCGGTGCCGATGCCTTCATGCCAAACGTAACCAGCGACAATCACATCCAAGTTGTGCCGTTCGCCGTTGGTGCGATAGATTGCCTTTGGAGCGAGACCTGGCGTTTGTGATGCCTGTTGGGAGGCACCAAAAACCACATGAATGTCCCTGGTACGAAGCTGTGTTGTGTTCTCAGCATTTGGTGACAAGGCAGCCACCGTGCTCACTGCTGAACCGGAGGCAGTGGGGACCAACGGATCCGCACCGCGTGACTGGCGGATGTGCGGCGTGCCGTCGGCGTTAACTGCTGCGTCATCCGCACCTTGTCCTTGTAGATCATCCAAAGAAGCAGTTGGGGTACTGTCTCCAAAACCTAGGGCGCTGGTCACGAAGTTGATGACGGTGTCCACAATGCCGCGGTCCTCGGCACCAATAACTGCCACTTCATCCGCACGCTGCCCTTGGCTTACATTCATTGATGCAGCGACTGCATCGTCAGCGCCACGGCCTTGGCGGATGTCGGGCGTCGCGGTCACGGCATCGTCAGTGCCACGGCCCTGGCGGATGTCGGGCGTCGCGGTCACTGCATCGTCAGCGCCACGGCCCTGGCGGATGTCGGGCGTCGCGGTCACTGCATCGTCAGCGCCACGGCCCTGGCGGATGTCGGGCGTCGCGGTCACCGCATCGTCAGCGCCACGGCCCTGGCGGATGTCAGCCGTCGCGGTCACTGCATCGTCAGTGCCACGGCCCTGGCGGATGTCGGGCGTCGCGGTCACGGCATCGTCAGCGCCACGGCCCTGGCGGATGTCGGGCGTCGCAGTCACCACATCGTCAGCGCCACGGCCCTGGCGGATGTCGGGCGTCGCGGTCACGGCATCGTCAGCGCCACGGCGAAGATTCTTGATCTTAATGGCCCGGCGGACTTCGATATGAGGTCCTTCTGCGTTGGCGAGGGATGCTTCAGCTCCTACGAGGGCAGTAGCAGCGATGATGATGTAGGGGGTCTTTTTCATTGAGTTTGGTGGTGTTTATTTTGTTGGGCTATTTTTGTTGGAACAGTTATTGTGATAAGCGCGGTTGAGGAACATTGGTGAGCGGGGTCGGCCTCATGACGAGGCCTCCCAGCTTTAGAACTGAGGCAAAGGCTGATCCCCTTCCCGAGGACTGCTGCATCGCGCCTCGAGGCTGAAGAGCAGAAACACGGCAAGAGAGCGCAAAACGCCTGTGCCCAGAGGTATGGTGGAAGGCAATCTCCAGCAGCGGCGAGCCCCCTGGGGCGCCATGTCCGGGCAGATGCTAGGGATGACATTTGTCTTGGGAACAAGGTGCGGTGCGAGCAGTGTGTTCATGGCTGGGGACGTCGTGGAAAGTCGCGAATGAGTTTCTCGCGCCGCTCACGCAGGCGTTCGACCGCCGTCGGAGCAGGCTCCTGCGGCCGGGCGAGGATGGATTCGTAGGTGGCAGATGCGTCGAGAAGAACAGGGCCGTTCAAGCGGGCAGCACGGGAATCGATTGTGGTTGGCGGCAAAGGTTCCTCACCGTCTTGGACTTGTGCCGGGGCACGAAAGGCATCCAATGGCTTTTTAACCGGGGCAACGTTCGCACTGGCGGCAGTGTTCAGGGCGATCCATGCGCTGGCGCCGTTCATGCGGATCTGGACCTTGCCGTCCAGGATGGTGTCCTCACCGGCTAAGGTGACCAGTTGCGGAGTGTCCGGTGTCTCTGGTTCGCTTTCCTGCAGCGTGAGTGTGGTTCCACTGCTGCGGCGTGTGAGATAGACAGTCAGGGCACCGTCCACCCTCGTCCAGCCGGAGAGCTCGAAGTCTGCCGCCCAGCCCGGGGACTCCATGGATGCCACCGGCATCGGCGCTTCGTGTGAGTGGGTGGTGAACAAAGAACGTGTCCAGAACCCGGCATAGGCATCAAGGACTGGTGCATCCGCAGAGACGCCGGCACCGCCTGCTGGGCGATCCTCGGCCGGCAGATCACTCCGTGGCTCTACTGAGTGGGAGATGAACAACGGAAAGAGCGCTGCGGCGAAGGCAGGGTGGCAGGTTCTTGAATGGTTCCTGGCAAGCTGGACTTGGGCCATGGTTGCGAGTGGAGAAATGAATCTGGCATGCCTGAACTGACGGGAGCAGTCAGCGGAGGTCGGGGGCGATGTCAGCAGACGCCGTTGCGCCGTTTGTGCCCGTCAGAACCGCATGGAGCCTGACAGGCGCTGTTCCTAGGACTGGGTCCAGGGTCGGCGGAGTGATGATTCGAAAGTCCCAGACGCCAAACTTGGGGTGCACAGCGTCCGGGACCAGGGTGGCGAAGCCCAGGCTGGTCAGCACACCGCCATCATCCCGGAACACCTGGATGAGGGGCAGCACACCGTCCTGGGTGTAATAGAAGCCGCGCATATCCACCTCATCCCCACGGTTGTTGTTGGGAGCGCGTTCACGGCTCTGTGCGCGCAGGATGTTGATCTGGTGGACGTCCGTGACGAGCGGCGCGTCAGGCTCCAGTTCGATGACGTAGCATTGCAGCTTGTTGGCGGCGAAGTAACCCTCGGCCGAAGCCGGCTGGCCGACCGCCAGGTTTTCCATGCGCACGGGAAAGCCGTAGATGTTGTGCACTTGAGTGGTGATCCGCGGATCGGTCAGAATGGCCAGTTCGGTGCCTTGAATCTGGAGCGGCGAGACCGATGTGATCGCTCCGATCACCACGTTCTCTGAAGGCTCCACAGTAACGGCCGTGGCTGTGAATACGAAGGTTTGAGGGTCCACCACGCCATTGATCAAAGCGGTGCCTCCCAAAAATCCGGGCTCAACACGTCCCGGCAGCCTGTTTCGCAAGCATAGTTGCCGGACGGTCAATGTTGTGGTCGGTGACTGAACTGCAAGCGTCGCGGGAACACTCACGGTGGTGTTCTGGACCAACATCGTGGCGGAACCGTCCAGATTGTAGGTGAGTTCTCGAATCGGTCCTTCCACATAGCCGACCAAAGGCACGGGCACCTGAGCGAAGCAGGAACTGCCGGCGATGACCAGGAAAAAAAAAAATAAAAGCAGGCACTGGGTTCTCATGAAAGGAAAGAAAAAAGACTCAACCGGGGGCGGGTGATGATCGAGGTGTCAGACAGGGGCGGCGCCACCCGGCGGCCGCCCCTGTCCGTGGTCATCCAACAGCCAAGCAGGATGATTTGCGGGAAGAGCGACGGCGGCGCAGAGCGAGAAAAGCTGATGCCCCGAGCAGGAGGGCGGAGCCGGGCTCCGGTACCGGCGCTGCGGTGAAGTTGTCCACCCAGACATCCGAGAGGTAGGTCATGCCGTTGGTCTCGCGAAGGCCGAAGCTGGTAACGGAGGTATCTATGGCGAAACCGCCATTTTGCAGAAGATTGGCGAAGTCGATGCGGCCGGACTCGGCGGCGGCAGCGCCATAGATCGCGGGATCAAGTTCAAAGAACGTGGAGGCTTTGATCTGCTCCTCGTTGAACGTGAGGACGCCCAGGTTGGTGTTGAACCACAGCATGGGATCGTCCTCGTCCAGATTGTATCCCGGAGTGGCCGGGATGTTGTACAGACTCGGGCCGAAATTCAGTCCGTTGAGCACAAGGTTGATGCTGTCGAAGCGTGCGCTGCCGCCATTGAAGTCGAATGTGAGTTCGCTGATCTGGCCAAAGTCACCGCGAATGCCTAGCACGGAGGTTCCGATGCCGCCTGCCACGAAGGCGGGGTCATGCTGGTAGTATAGCGTGCCGGCGGTGCCGTTGGTGAGGGAGCCTGCGCCGGTATAATAGTCCTCGAGGTTCACGCGACCGCTGATGGTCAGCGCACCGCCGAAGATGTTGACAGAACTTCCCAGGGGCTGATCAGCGCCATAGTCAAAGATGTGGTAGCCGAGGCTGGTCTGGCCGTGGGCCGTGGCGCTCAGGAGCGTGGCTCCGAGGATGAAGGAGAGGATGGATTTTTTCACGGGATTGTATGCTGGTGTTAGGTTTTGAAAGAGTGAGAAGTGTTATTTGGCGGGGACTTTTTGGAGGCTCTGCACGTGGTAATCGGCCGCGGCGCTGCCGAGCGCCTTCATGGCAGCCTCACGCGTGAGGTGCGGTGAGGTGGAGGTGATTTCGAGACGCGGAGCGGAGCCATCTTGAGTGACGGTGATGCGCACGTCCTTCACCCCTTCGAGGCCCATCAGGGCTTCTTTGACACTGGCGGCACAGGCAGAGCAGACGACACCGGCGATGCGGCCTTCGTATTGGTATGGTTTGGGGGCTTCCGCAGCATGGGGGGCTGACTGGCTGCCCAAGAGGGCGGTAAGACCGAAGAGAATGCGTTTCATGGATTAGGTGAGGTGGGTTTGAGGGAAGCGGCGGCGGTGGGGTGGGACTGGAGGAGGCTGCGCACATCCTCGCGCAGGGAGCGGGCAGCGGTCTGGCTCACACCGGGATCCGGGTGGAAGACCTGGTAATGCCCGCGCACGCGGCCTTTCTGGTCCACGAGGACGAGACGCAGATCGTTCTCATACTGGTCGAGCGGGTTCAGCCGCTCCTCCGCCGGGATGGGCCGTGGCGCTTTAAGGCCAAGCTCGGTGGTCACGAACTTTTCCAGAACGGGCTGCTCGAGACTGGTGAACCACCATGGCGCGGAATCGTCCACGGAGAGGCTTTCCGCATAGGATTTGAAGAAGGACGGTGTCTCACGCGTGGAGGCCAGCGCAAAGCTCACCTGGTGGAAGTCCTTCCTGGAGCCAAACTCCTCATTCAGCGCCCTCATGGCCTGCAGGACAGCCTTCGAGCCGTGCGGGCAGACGGTGTAGAGGTGGCTGAACACGGAAATCTTTCCCTTCAGATCCGCGAAGCGCACAGGCAGGCCGTGGCGCTCCAGCGCGAGGAATTCGCCCTTCACCTGTCCTTTCACCGGGAGGTTGGCAGCAGGCTGCGGGGCGGGTTTTTCCTCGCTTTTGGGACCTTCTTGGACACCGGGCATCAAGGCCGCGTAGTCGTGCTGGATGTCTCCATACCGCACGGATTGGGTCCAGCCGGCCAGGCGCTTGATGCGCATGTTCAGCAGTTCCACATCCAGGCTTGCATTTGCAAAGCCCCAGCGGCCGGTACCATCATTGCCGACGATGAACATCGAGCTGTGCTGGCTGGGGTCGCGGTCCTTGCTCGCATCGGGTTCCACCACACCAAGCTGCCGCCGGATGCTGAGGATGTCCTCGGCACTGCCGGTCAGGAGCTGCCAGTCAGGCATGTCTGGATTATCCGCCTCCGCCACCACCATGCGGCCGTAACGTGCCAGCACCGCCGGCGTGTCACGCTCCGGATCCACGGAGATGGAGATGAAGCGCAGGCTGCGGCCAAAAGCGGGCTGCAGATCACGCCGCAGGCGGGCGATCTTGATGTTGGTGTCCGGGCAGGTCTTCTCACAGTTGGTGTAGAAGAAGTTCAGCACGACGGCGCGGTCCTTGACCAGATCGGCGAAGAACTGGACCTTCTCCCCGAGGTGGTTGGTGAGCGTGACGTCGTTGAACCGCTCGGCAAAGCCGCGGCGCATCATCCGCCAGCCTTCCTCCGCCGGCACGGGGCAGGCGGGGGGGGCTGCGTGGGCGTGGTGCTGATAGGCCATGATCAGGCCCATCAGCCCCGCCGCGAGACGCGCGCGGTTAAAGAATCGTGAACAGGATCTCATGTAAGTCTTTGGGGGGGCAGAATGAGAGCTGGTGATCACGGGAAGAACTGCTGCACGCGCTGTGGGCGCGGAGAGCCGACGGCGCGGGGATCCACTTGGAACATCATCTCCAGGTCCTCATGCTCGTTGGTGTGGCAGTGGAAGACGAAGGGACCTTTGAAGGTACGGAACCGTTGGCGGATGGTGAAGGAGCTACCGCCACCCAGCATGGTGAGGTCCTGCTTGAAGGAGTTGTGATACCAGGGAGCCTTGCCGGTGCTGAGGTTTTTCACCTGTTGATGGGACTCCAGATGGACGTGCACCGGGTGCCACCAGCCACCGCTACCGTTGGTGATGGTCCATTCCTCGGCCGTGCCCAGAGTTGGGCAGACGTTGGCGATGCGCTCGTCGTAAAAGGCACCGTTGATGGCCCACTGACCGTTTTTGCGCTCAAAGTTGAGAGTGCGGCGTGCGACGATCTCATGATCATGGATCACATCATGCGGACGCAGGCTGGAATTTTCCGTGATGGTTGCATTCGGATAGATGCGTCCGTTCGGATCTTCGAGACCTCGGGAGTTACGCTTCTTGGGAGCCGTGACGATAAACTTCAGCAGTTGATGCTTGAAGGCAGGCGTGCCAGTGAAGACCGGGTTTTCGGCATCATCCAGCTCACCATCGGGGCCGCGCTCATTTTCCTGCGGCAGGATGTTTTCCAGATAGATGACGGTGCCGGGGCGGAACTTGGAGAAGTCGATGACGACGTCCGCACGTTTGCCGGGAGAGAGGCAGAAAGCCTGCACCACCTGGGGTTTGGGGAACAGCCAGGCGTCGTTGGCGATGCGCAGGAAGCTGGAGTTGTTGCTCAGGCGGTAGCGGCGGTGACGCGCGGTGGAGGCACCGTGGATACGGAAGCGGTATTTGCGGGCTTCGACTTCCATGAAGGGATAAGCCTTGCCATTGACGGTCTCGACATTGCCGAGGTAGCCGTTGTGGTTGTTGGAGTCATACCAGATGGCACCGGTGGGATGGAAAACCGCATCTCCCACGGCCAACCAGATGTCATAAGGGTTCGGGAAGCCCGCAACGCCTGGCTTGGCCGCGAAGTCGGAATCCACGCCCAGACCTGGCAAAACGCCGGAGGCCAGGAGGCCACGCTCCAGATCATCATGGCAGGGGGCTGTGCCGCGTAGGCCTCTGGCCACATGCACCGCAGTCATGTCCGCTGCGTGGTCATGGAACCACATTGAGGAGGGAGCCTCCGAGATGTCAGGCTTGTCCGTGCCGGGGAGGCGTGGAAGCACGTTCGGGTAGTAGTAGTCACGCGCCTCACCGGGGTGAGTGAAGAAGGAGGCATGGCCGTCCGAGTGGCTGGGCCAGTGACCGCCGTGCATGTGAATGCTGAGCTCTTCTGGCAGCTTGTTGCGGAAGCGCACCACCGCCGGCTGGCCGATATGAAAGCGGAACTGAGGCTGCAGGGACTTGGTGCCGTTGGGGCCGATGGCCTCATAGAGCCACATGGGGGTTTGCAGGCCCATGGATTGAGGCAGACGGGTGACATTGGCCTGTACCGCATCCATCAGATAAAACTGCGTTGGATAGGGCTCTCCATTTTTGTCCAAGTTCCATCCGGTGGGGTAAGTGTTTGGCGGGGTGTGATACTCAGGAGCCACACCGTGGAGAACTTCACCGACCGCCTTGCCTTCGTATTCGGCAGGAATGGTGCCCTCACTCAGAGGAGAGCAGGGCTGAAAGATGGGGCACGGGTCCTGCCAGCGCGGGACGATCGCGCCATCAATGGCCCCAACGAACTGACTGTCGATCTTCAGGACGCTGTTGGCTCGGGCGGAGGAGGAGGCGCCGATGCTGAAAACGCTGCCTGTGGCGGCTGCCAGGGTGGTCTTGAGCATCGAACGGCGGTCAATCTGGTTTTCGGTATTGGGCTTCATGCTTTGACTTAGGGGGGGTGGGGGCTGGTAAAAAAACAGTGATTCAGGCTTGGACTTGATGTGGGCCTTCAGGAGCGCTCATTGACGGAACTCAACGACGTCGTAGGTGTGGCTCGCCACGACCTCGCTGGTGGTCGCGTCGCGTGCTTGCATCTCAATGTGAGTGGTGTTTGCCACGTCGATGCCGCGCAGCCGTGCGTCGTAGGTTCCTGCGCCGTTCAGTGGATCAATGACGAAGGGGATGTTGAATTCGCGGCTTGTCTGAACTCCGTCTGGAGCGGTGTCGATGAGCACCGCAAACAAGAGAACCCCTTGCGGCTTGTCGATGATGCCACGCCACCGTGCCTCCCCTGCCCCGACACGGATGACAAAGCGGTCGGCGCTGATCTGGATCCCGGCATCGGGATCTACCAACTCGGTCAGCACTTCCTGAACGAACATGACGTGCTCGCCGACCATGTGACCAATGACATCGCACGAACTCTGACCAGGAATGATCTGGCTGAAGAATATCTCACGTGGAATGATCGCATCAGCGAGCCCGAGCACATCTGCGCCAAACCGCGGGTCCTGGTTGAACACCACAAGCATATCCCCGATGACGAAGGAATCCGGGCGGGTGGAATCGCCACGGGCGACCGAGCGGATCACGCCGGTGGCGACGTTTTCCGCCAGTTCGATCACGACCTCGATGTCTGGCACGTAGTACTCCTTGCCTTCGGCATCGACATAAATGTGACCCGCAGATTTCAGAGTCCCCCCCGTGGTCATGGGATAGGAGCGGGCTGTCGTGCGCAGTGCTGCGCGGAAGGCATGTCCCGGCGTCATGGAAGTGGTGGCTCCATTGACCGGATGAGAGCGGCCAAGCACCCCGGCGCGGTCAAGAAAGTCCGCAGGTAGCGCCGCTGCGTGAGCTTGATAACACTGCTCCACGATGCGGAGGTAATTCTGCTCAATCAGCGTCTGCGCTTGTA
>Ga0315900_10007328_pt1 | contig 14500 bp, 12 predicted proteins | sample LakEriMetagenome_FD_203521 | JGI IMG/M metagenome (GOLD analysis project Ga0315900, IMG submission 203521) | Freshwater fungal communities from buoy surface, Lake Erie, Ohio, United States - Buoy 12 MA114 | ecosystem: Environmental > Aquatic > Freshwater > Lake > Lake biofilm | place: USA: Lake...
ACTTACGGTGATCCCGGATTGATCTCCGAAATCCCACTCGATACGATCGATGAATGAGGAAGAGGTGTCCACGAAGAGCACATTCGATCCTGCAATGGTTCTCTGGAAACCCGTTACCAAGGTGTCGATGAAATGATATCCTAACTGTAGCGCAGAGTCATTCGCGAAATTCCACGCCGTCTGCTGAAGCAGGCTGGCATCGCTTTCATTCATCCCTGAAGGTGCAGGAGAGCCAACAGCTGACTCCTTGTAAAGGACCGAATACATAACACACGCATGTAGGTATTGCCCTTTTATTCCAGGGTGATAATCAGTTGGGGAGGCCCACATGCCGCTCATGCCGGGATGGTTCCTGATCACATCCCTGAATGCGTGTGCGGTTGGCAGGCACGCGGCTCTCACGGATTGGGCGGTCAAGGAATAATTATAGATGATGTATGCTTGCATGTCCTCGTAAGTCTCATTACTCCATGGATGGGTTTCCGGATAACCCGGCGTTGCATACAACAATAATTTGCTGCAGTGTGCTTTGGCAATGGAGTCGATCACCTCAATTGGTCGTGTAATATCAGGACTCGGGAGCGCTGGTTGCATATTCCCTGAGCTCTGCTCTTGAACAACGATATAGTCAAACCCTTGCTCCATCAAGCTCAGCGACAAAGGATCCTCGACATGGTCAGCCAGGAAATAGCCTCCCGGGGTACGTTGAGCGGTGATCACCGTCTTTCCGTTTGAACTGGCAAGGTTGGTCAACAGCCCTGGCAGGTCTTGAACATAGGTCATCGAGTTGCCAATGAACAAAACCCTCAGGGTGTCTTGCGCATGTACGGGCATGACCAGTGCCAGCGCACCGATGAGCAAGAGAACACCTGCTCTTTTCCGCAGTGGACCTGAGCTAACTGGAGTCATGGATCAAGTCGTTCGTATGGTGCTGGGTGGTGGCTCAGAGCGCTGGCAGCGGGTGTTTGCGACGCTCAGCCAGCCGATCTGCAGGGAATCCACAGGCAGCGACGTAGTCAACCAAGCACACAGCAAGCCAGGCAGCAGCTGCCCGAAGGGCGGGCATAATGGAGGTGAGGAGCGTGAGCACGGTGCGCATGTAGGGCCCGGAGACGTGAAGAAGACAGGCCGAAGCGGCGCCGCGTTGCTCAGGATGTGATGAAAAGTTGCCCTGAGGCGTGGGCCCGTATTCGCTATCGTATGCCCCGGACCAGTGGCAAGCCCACGCTGATTGCGGTTTGGTGACCCGTCGTGAAATGGGTTTACGCCAAAGAGCGACCCATGGAAGGCAAGTTCAAGCACAACAAGAACGGCAAGTTCGAATCCCGGTACAGCGAGGAGTTCCAGCGCAAAGTGATCGAGGTGTCCCTGGAAACAGGCACGCCCATGCAACACCTGTTGGACAAGTACGACATCACCTACAAGGGTGCGTTCCAAGCGTGGATACCACACCACCCCAGGGGCTCCCGCAGGGGACCCTGCGCCTCAACGCCGCACTGCCCGGCATTACCATGGAGTTCCTTTCGAGCCAGGATAATACTCGGTCGCACCAAGGGTATGCCTACGGTACGCGGTCTCGTTCCGTTCTATTTCGACAGGTCGAGCTCGTTCACCGTTCAACAACCAGCTTGCTCCGCACCACGGTACCATCCGCGCCGGTGGCCTCCGCCATATAGGTGCCCGGTGGTAGGGACGCGGTATCCACCTGGCCCGACCGCTGCACGGAAAGGCACTCGCGGCCATCGGCACCAATGATCCTGATGCGCTGGGGTATGGCGCCCGCGATGCTCACCGTAATCCGGTCCGTGGCCGGGTTCGGGTGGATGTCCAGGCCATTTGCGCGGTGGGGGGCATCAACCGCTGTAGGCAGGCAGATCACGGCGTTCAGATGCTGCCAGATCTCATCGTTGTACACGTTGGGGACGAAGAGCCCATCGGGCAGGTTCCCCATGCGGATCACCACCAGGCCCGTGCCAGGCGATACGTTGCAGATCTGGCCGTTCTTGCCCAAAGCGCTGTAGGCATCGAGCGGGGCGTTCGGCATCAGCGGGCCGTTGAAGGTGAACTGTGTACCGGGCAGCATGAAGGTGCCCTGCCCATTGAGCCACCAGAGGTAGCCGTAGGCCTCGTTCAATGTTTGTGAAGGGCTTACCATGGCCTGGAAGTAGGTGACATCGGCCATCACGGGTGTGCCGTTCCACTGCCCCTGTCCCATGGCCATGAGCCCGAACCGCGCCATGGCCCTGGCCTTGCTGAAGAACACGTTGTTGCTGCCGACCTGCACAAAGGCGCCCTGAAGGCCGGTGGTGAGGGTCAGCTTGTTGAAGAGGTAGCTGTTCAGCGTTTGCCCGGTGGCGCCAGTGATCACCCCATCGAGCAGCGTGTAAGGCGCATTGTGGTAGGACCAGCGGTTGCCCGGCTCGGCGAGGTAGGTGAGGCAGGACGGAGCGGTGCAGTCGAGGTCGCCCGTGTCATCCAGACCTGATGTCATGGTAAGCTGGTTCCTAACGGTGATGGCGGCCTCTTGCGCGGGCGTACAACTGGTCCAGCCAGTGCCGAGGTAGGTGCTGCTGGGTGCGTTGATGTCCAGGAAACCCTCTTCCTGCGCCTTGCCGACAAGGAACGCGGTAAGGCTCTTGCCAGCGCTGGCCCAGTACCACAGGCTGTCCTGCGTGAACGTGCCGAAGTACTGCTCGATGGCGATCCGGCCGTCCTTCAGCACGATGAAGGCCTTGGTATTGCTCTGTTGCAGGAAGCTGTTCAGGGCTGGCAGCTGGTCGGTACACCAGCCCAGGGCGGCGGGGTCCACGGTCTCCCACGTGTTGCCGACCACTGGTGGATAATAGACCGATTGGGCGGCGGTGGTGCCAACGGTGCCCACCAGCAGGGCAAGAGCGGAGACGGTGCGTGGGATGCTCATCATCGGTTGGACGCGTCCCAAGGGCGATGGTTCGATCGCCGGGCCGCGGGCCTAGTCGGTCTTCGTGCGGTCCACCTCCTTCACCAAGCGGCCGTTCTCGTAGTGGAGCTCGCGGTAGATCTGGCCATCCGGTGCGTAATCGTAGTGTACGCCGTGCTCCACACCGTTCTGCCAGGTCTCGGTGTATTTCTTGGTACCGTTCTCGTAGTAGTAGGTCCACACCCCGTGCTCCACACCGTTCTCGAAGTGGCCCACGTATTCCAGCTGGCCATTGGGATAGTACACCTTCTCCATCACCTTCACGGCCTCTTCGCCCTTGCCTTTCATGTACACCACCACCTCGGGCTTGCCGTTGGGATGGGAGGCGGCCACGTAGCGGTGCGTGGAACAGGCGGTAAGGCACAGCACGGAGGCTGCGGCGAGGATCAGGCGGAACGTCATGATGTGCGCCCTGCGGAAGGCTCCGGCGAAATTAGGGCAAACAGGGCCTGCAGGTCCAGTTAGAGCCTGTTTGGGACCTGCCCTTTTGAAGCGAGCGATGAGGATCTGGCGACCAGACAAGGCGCGGAACCGGAGCATAGCCGGAGCTACGTGACGGCTTCCGCAACGAAGTATGGGCGCCAGAGACCATCGCGCAGCCAAATGCGGAGATCCCAAATAGGCTCTCAAAACCACGCGATGAACTTCAGGTTGAAGCGCCGGGGGGTGAGGTAGTTCGGGATCGCGTACTGGTTGTTGTTCACGTCCGTCACCCAGGTGTGGTTCACCGTGTTGTTGATGTTCAGGAGGTTGAACACCTCGATGCTGACCCACATGTTGTCGATGTGCCGCAGGAAGTTGGTCTTCTCCTGGCCTTTGGCGCCGAGCAGTTGCTTGCTGAAGCCGATGTCCACACGGCGGTAGACCTCGGTGCGCAGGGTATCCCCATACCGGTCGTCGTTCGGGGGGCCGAAGGGCAGGCCGGTGGCGAAGACCAGGTTGAGGTGCACCTTGTAGGTGGGCCATTGCTTCATCTCGTCCTGGAAGAACATGGAGAAGCTCACGCGCTGATCGGTGGGGCGGGGGATCCAGCCCGGCTCCACCCGGATGCTGTCCACGGCCACCTGGTCAAAGGTGTATCCCGGCTGGATGGTGTCCCCGGCGGCGTTCAAGCGATAATAGAACTCATCGTCGAGCACATCCTCCTGCACGGTCATGACACCGAGGCTCATCCAGCTGTCGATGCCCTCGATGAACTGGCCGCCGAGCTTCATGTCGATGCCTGCCGCATAGCCCTTCGCATTGTTGGTGCCGTAATACCGGATGCGCACATTGTCCACCTCGTAGGGGATGAGGTCGTCCATGTACTTGTAGTAGGCCTCGGTGGTGAACTTGAAGGGTCGGTCCCAGATCTTGATCCGGCGGTCCATGCCCAGCAGGAAGTGGATGCTCCGCTGGGCTCGGATGTCGGGGTTGAGCGTTCCGTCCAAGCGACGCATCTCGCGGTAGAACGGGGGCTGGTAGTACAGGCCGGAGGCCACCCAGAAACTGTGGTCGTTGTCCACCGTATCGCCTTCGGCGGTCACCGACTTCCAGCCCGGGTGGAAGGTGAGGCGGGCGCGCGGGCTCACCACGGTCTGCCCGTTGTAGGTCCAGTAGTTCCCGCGCAGGCCGGCCACGAGCGACCACCAGCGGTCCTTGCCCAGGTCCCAGCGCCAGGTGTTCTGCACGTAGCCCTGCACCCGGATGCTCTCCAGATCGATACGGGCCTTCAGGGTCTGGTTCAGCCGCAGGTCCTCGCCCTGGTTCAGGGGAATGCTGTAGTCCGCGGAGTCGATGAGGGTCCATTCCGAGAGCTGGTCCTGGATCACCTCGGAGCGCACGTCGGCCCCCCATTGCAGGTAGCTGTTCTCGCGTTCCAGCAGGCCCTTGTGGGCGAAGGTCACCACCTGGGCATCCAGCGTGTTGCGCGCGTGGTCCAGATAGGTGCCCACGCCCAGGTTGCGGATGGCCTCGCCAAAGGTGTCGCTGCTCAGGTCGCGGTCCAGTTCGTCCAGGAAGTACTGTCCCTGGATGGTGAACCGTTCGGTCTCATGGGTTCCGTAGGCGCTGAGCATGAACTTCAGCAGCATGTCCTTGCGCGCCCGGTGGTTCAGGCCCAGTGCGCCGGTCCACACCTGGAAACCCGTGCGCTCCTGGCCGTCGAAATACACGGTGAACTGCAGGGGCATGTTGAAGGGCCCGAACTCCGTCTCGCGGTTCTGTGGCACCACACGGAACACGTTGCTCGAATAGAGGCCCAGGAAGCTCAGCTCCGTATCGTCCGTGAGGTCGTAGGTCCAGTAGGTCTGGATGTCCGTGTAGGCCGGGCGGTATTCACCTTGGATGTCCTGGCCCTGTAGGATGAACTGGTTGGTGCGGTAGCGCACGCCGGTGACCTGGCGCAGGCGCTTGTTCAGCATGGGGCTTTCCAAGTGGAAGGAGGCGCCCAGCAGGCTCACCATCGCACTTCCCGCGAACTCCTTGGGCCGCTTGTACCGGATGTCGAGCACGCTGCTCATCTTGTCGCCGTAGCGGGCCTCGAAGCCACCGGCGCTGAACTCGATCCGCTCGATCATGTCGGGGTTCGGGAAGCTCAGTCCTTCCTGCTGACCGGAACGCACCAGGAACGGGCGGTACACCTCGATGTCGTTCACGTACACCAGGTTCTCGTCGAAGTTGCCTCCCCGCACGCTGTAGCCTGCGCTCAGCTCGTTGCGCATGGTCACGCCCATCTGGCCGTACAGCAGGGCTTCCACACCGCCTTGGGGGGTGGGGGAGAACCGGGTGAGGCGCGGATCCAGGCTGGTGACACCGGTCTCGCGCAGCCTGCGCGACGTGCCGATCTCCACCTCGTCCAGCGTTCTGAACTTCAGGCGCACGTTCCATTCGCGGGTGCTGCCTTCAGCGAGCAGGATCATTTCCTCCGCGGCCACCATACTGGTGAAGCTGATACGCACGTTCACGGGCCTGTCAGCAGGAATGGTCAGGGTGTAGCGTCCTTGGTCATTGCACACGGCACCGGTCTGTGTGCCGGGTATGGACACGTTGGCACCAGGAAGCAGGTTACCGAGCTCATCGCGCACCTCGCCCTGCAAGGTGGCCGTTCCTTGCGCCAGAGAGAAGAAGGACAGGCCGAACAGAAGAAGGGTCGATAGAAGGCGCTGCATGCCGAAGGTCGGCTAAGATAACGGGCCGCTTCTGGGCGAAGTATGGCGCTGTGGAAGTCGCTGAGGACCATGACACTATCGGGCATCGCAAAGCCGCGTGCAGCAGCAAGGAGGCGAGAGGGCTCGGATCGGTGGGCGTCCGTCCGTTGGCCTGGCTGATGGGTACCGGTCGCGGGAAGCAAGGACCGATCTGTTGGTACGCCATCGTAGCAACCGTTCGTGGCGGACCCATCCCGACCCATGGCACGGCGGAGTAGTGTTGCCATACCAGTGGAGCCGTTCCGACACCTCAAGCAGACCTCTGAACACGTGGCAGCGGCTAGGACCGGGCAATGGAGCGATGGTAATGAGGACCACCGCACGGATAGCGGACACGACCGGCTCTGCAGCGAAGGAATGGACTGAATGGAAGTTGGATCACAAGCATGAACCACCTTCATCCGGTAGGCCTCGCTCTTGAGTTCACCTTTCATACACGACCTGTTCAACTTTCGTTGATGGACGGGCCATTCCGACCGTCAACGAAGTTCTCCCCCGGACGCCACTGATCCACCATTCACCAACTTTGATCCATCGCCTGCGATTAATCCCCTTCCCATGATCACCACACCCGAGATCGTCCCCACCACCGAGCAGCCTGCCGCCACCATTCACCTGGTGATCCCCGGCATGCAGATGGCCCGACATATGGACCCCGCCATCCAAGAGGTGCTTTCACTGCTGGCGGAACAGGGGATGCATCCCGCCGGACCGATGTTCAGCTACCACCACCGTCGCCCCAGCGACACCTTCGACTTCGAGATCGGCTTCCCTGTGGCAAAGCCGGTCCAGGAAAAGGGCCGCGTGAGGAACAGCGCATTGCCGGCAGGTAAGGTGGTGCGGGCCGTGCACCAAGGGCCCTATGAGCGGCTCGGTGATGCATGGAGAGCGCTGCAGGACTGGGTGCGTGTAGAGATGCTCCCCGAGAGTGGCCGGTTCTATGAACGCTACCTGAACAACCCCGAGGAGGTTGAGCCGAAGGACTACCTCACGGAGCTGAACTGGGTGGTCGGTAACGATGCCGGTGCCTGATGGAGGCCACGGAACAATACCTGAGCACACTGCCCGCTGACCAGCGCGCGGCCCTTGAGCTGCTGCGGAAGCGGATCCTGTCCGCAGTGCGGGGCATTGAGGAGCATTTCGGCTACGGCATGCCGGCGTTCCGGTACAATGGCCACCCGCTCCTCTACATGGGTGCTGCGAAGAACCACTGCGCGCTGTACGGTTCGATCCCAGTGGGGTTCAGGGAGCGGTTGAAGGACTTCACCGTGAGCAAAGGCGCGATCCGCTTCACCCCCGGAAAGCCGCTACCCGCCGCGTTCGTGAAGGACCTGGTGCGGTCCAAGTGCGCAGAGATCGAGCTGCGGTGGGGTATGGACGAGCGTTGAACGGCCTGGTTCACGATAGGGGCTTGGCCACAGTGGCTTTCATGTCCACGTGCAGGACCATCACGGCGGACATATGTGTGGGCTGAATTTGCTCCCCCGACGACCCCGGATCCGCCGCACCTTTGCACCATGGATCCCCGCGCCACCGCCTTCCTCCGGCTCCTGACCATCATGGACGAACTGCGTGCCCAATGCCCGTGGGACCGGAAGCAGACCATGGAGACCCTTCGTCCACTGACCATCGAGGAGACCTACGAGCTGGGCGACGCCATCCTGGAGAACGACCTGGAGGAAGTGCGCAAGGAGATCGGCGACCTGCTGCTGCACATGGTGTTCTACGCCAAGATCGGGAGCGAACAAGGGGCCTTTGACATCACCGATGTGCTGAACGGCATTTGCGACAAGCTCATCCACCGGCACCCGCACATCTACGGTGACTTGCAGGTGAAGGACGAGGAGGAGGTGAAGGCGAACTGGGAGAAGATCAAGCTGGCCGAGAAGGCCAAGGCCGGTGCTGCGGAGAAGAGCGTGCTGGAAGGCGTTCCCAAGGGCCTGCCTTCCATGGTGAAGGCCATCCGCATCCAGGACAAGGCCCGCGGCGTGGGGTTCGACTGGGAGCACCGGGACCAGGTGTGGGCGAAGGTGAACGAGGAGCTGGCCGAACTGAAAGGGGAGGTGGACGCCGGTACGGACCGCCAGGCCGATGAGCTGGGGGACGTGCTCTTCAGCTTGGTGAACTACGCGCGGTTCCTTGGGATCGATCCGGATGAGGCTCTCGAGCGCACCAATCGGAAGTTCATCCAGCGGTTCCGGTTCATGGAACGCGAATGCCAGAAGGATGGGAAGGAACTGGGCCGGATGACCCTGGCCGAGATGGATGGCTATTGGGAACGCGCCAAGACCGAAGCCTGATGACCGACCTCACAACCTTGGTAGTGCAACCACTGCGCGGCATGCTGTTCAGCATGCTGCTCGGTTTCCACAACGCCCTCGAACAGGATGAAGCGGAGCTCACCACCATTTCCGGAGCGTTCCGGCTGGTGCAGACCGCTCCGGACCAACCGGGACAGGCCGATCTGGCGCGCACCTTCATTTGGGGCCACAGCGGTCTGGCCAACTGAGGTAAAAAAGGAAAGCCCGGTCGCGAGGACCGGGCTTTCCGTCAGGTGAACGGGTTCAGCGTCCGGAACCGAAGACCAATCCCACGGTAAGGCTGAACGTGAGGTATTTCGAGTCGATCTCCTGCGTGCGAACGTTGTCCTCGTAAGCCTGGCTCAGTCCGAACGACATGCCGGGTTCCACGGTGAAGATGGCGAAGTCCATACCCACGGCCGCGTCCAGGTTGAACGAGCCGTTGGTGAAGTCGGCCTCATCGAGGTCCAGCTTGTCGTCCTTGTCGTCCACGCTCAGCAGGAAGTCGTAGCTGGGCCCCACGGCGAGGCGCAGCTTGAATGCATCTCCATTGATGAGCTTCCATCCGCCCATCAGGCGCAACCTGGCATAGCTCCGCACCAGGTCATCCTCAATGGTGGTGGTCGTGCCAGACCCCGGGTTGTTGGGGTCTTCCGCGGATACCGTCACGGTGGTGGCGTTCCTGCCGAAGAACAGGCCGGGCTGCAAGTAGAAGGTCTCGCCCACGCGGGCGTCCAGGCCCAATATCCAGCCGGCCTTGGCCTTGTACTCGGCGCCTTCCGGCGCATCCGTGAGGTTCTGGTACGTGAGGCCGATCTGCGGATTGATCTGCCATTGGGCGAGGCAGAGAAGTCCGTGCAGCAGCGTGACGGCAAGCAGCGTGGTGCGTTTGGTGATCATCTGGTCAGCGTAATGGTCGTGAATGTAGGGGGTGCGGTCACCGATCTGGTCCGAAGTTGATAACAGACCGCCGGACTTAACACCCAGGTCACCTCGTAAGGCTCGTTCAGTGCCATCTTTACACCGCCATTTCGCCTGTCCATCATGCACTTGTACCGTTCCGTGTTCCTGGCATCGTTCCTGGTCGCCTTCGAGGCTTGGGCGCAGATACCGACCCAATGCCTGGAGATCGAGAGCATCCTGGTGGATGCCTGCAATCCTTCGGATATCTGCCCTGGCAGTTCAGAGGGACAGAACGAGATGGTCCGGTTCCGCACGGGGCCTCAAGCCATCGCGATCGGAGACCTGGAGGCCGATTGGCCCAACAATAGCTGGCAGGGGCTGGTGCAGAACGCGACCACGGCACAGATCACGTCAGAGCTCAATGCCACCATTGAAAGTTGTGGCTGGTTGTTGGAGCCGCCGGGAGGGATCATTCCGCCCGGTAGCGCCGTGCTCATGGTGACGAGCACGGCCATGTGCACGGCGGCCAATTCATTCGCCAACCTCGGCGATACGCTGTACATCGTGTTCCAAGCGCCAGGCAATTCGGCCGGCCATTTCGCCAACCAGAACAACGGGAATACGGAGGCGCCTGCACCTTCCGGAGGTGAGTCACTGCGCACCCTGGTGCTGACCTACCTGCCCACGGCCTGCTCGGATACCGCCACGTACGATCGCCAGTTGTTGGTGAACATCAATGGGACCTACGGCGGCAATTCCGCCCTGAACGATGGTGCCATTGCTGAGTTCACCTGGCCCGGAGCGCCTTCGGTCAGCTACATCAACAACGGCTGTCAGGCACCCGTGATCCCGGTCTCCGTGGACATCGAGGTCCTCTCCGGGGCGTTGTGCAATGGCGGAACGGTCACCCTCGGATCGGTGCTGCAAGGGGATATCACCACCCTGCAATGGTCCGGTGGTACAGGTACGTTCAGTGACCCCACCGGTGCCGGGACCACTTACACCCCAGGGCCCGGCGACATCGGCGATGTGGTGCTGCAACTGTGCGGGGAGGGGGATTGTGCGGACCCTGTCTGCACGACGATCACCCTGCCCACCGGGAATGCCCCGGTGGTGACCATTGTGGCCGATGGGCCGTTGGCGCTTTGCCCCGGTGAGAACGTGGAGCTTACGGCCTCGGGAGCGGACAGCTATGTGTGGAGCACGCAGGCCACCGGCACCACCATCGTGGTGGACCAGCCCGGCACGTACAGTGTGGTGGGCACCGGGGCGTGTGGCAGTGCATCGGCGAGCGTCGAGGTCACCGCAGCCACCGGACCGGCGGTCACGATCACCGGTGATGACCAGTTCTGCGCAGGAAGCAGCTCGGTCCTCACGGCCAATGGGGCGGACAGCTATGTGTGGAGCACACAGGAGACGGGGTCATCCATCACGGTGACCACTGGCGGAACCTACACCGTGACCGGCACCACCAGCTGCGGGACCGGCACGGCCACCATCCAGGTGGAGGAGGTGCAGGCACCTGTGGCCGTGATCAGCGGGGACCTGGAGGTCTGCCCTGGCGCAACAACCACCCTCACCGCCACAGGCGGACCGGACTATCTGTGGAGCACCGGCGAGCAGACCGCCGCGATCCAGGTGGCGCAGCCCGGCACATACACGGTCACCGTGACGAACGACTGCGGCACATCCACCGCCAGCGTGGAGGTGACCAATGTGGTGGTGAGCGCCTCCATCACGGCCTCGCCGGTATCCGGGGTGGCTCCGCTTGAAGTGTACTTCACGGGACAGAGCTCTGCTGTTGATGCGGCACTGTCCTGGGAGCTGGGCGATGGTGGTTCGGACAGTGGGGCTGATGTGGAGCACGTCTATCTGGAACCGGGCGTCTATACCGTGACGCTCACCGCCACGGCTTCGGGTTGCACGGCCACCGCCACCACCACGATCACCGTGCTGGATGGCCCCAGCGTGATCAGCTCGATCACCGTTCCCAACGTGTTCACCCCGAACGGCGACGGCCAGAACGATGAGCTCACCTTGGCGGAGGTCGGTATCGCTACGGTGGACCTGGAGGTCCTCAACCGCTGGGGACAGGTGGTGGGCAGGATCGAGCGGCCCGGCCAGGCGTGGGATGCCCGAAGCTTCTCCGGCGAGCAGGTCCCTGAGGGCACTTACTTCTTTGTGATGACCGCCACGGGAGCGGATGGCCGCAAGCACGAGGCCAAGGGCACCATCACTGTTCTTCGGTGATCACGGCTTATTGGGCCAGGGGCCAGTTCCTCAGTTCGGCATAGATGCGGTGAAGGGGTAGTCCCATCACCGTATAGAAGCTGCCTGCGATGTGCCCCACGCCCATGTAGCCGATCCAGTCCTGCACCCCATACGACCCGGCCTTGTCGAAGGGTTTGTACTGGTCCACGTAGTACGCGATCTCCTCGGGGCTCAGTGTGTTGAAGCGGACCTCGGCAATATCGGCGAACTGGGTGCGGTGCTGGAGCGACCGCATGCAGACGCCGGTCACCACACGATGGGTGCGGCCGGAAAGCAGGCCGAGCATCCGGCGCGCGTCGGCCGCATCCTCGGGCTTGTTGAGGAGATGGCCTTCGAGCACCACGGTGGTATCCGCGGTGATGAGCACCTGGTCGGGTTCCAGTTGGCCGGTCCAGGCATCCGCCTTGCGCAGGGCGATGATCTCCGCCACGGCCTCATCAGGAACACCGGTCGGTGGCGTCTCATCCACGTCCACACGGGTGATCTCCACGGGTAGGTCGAGTCCCTGAAGCAGCTGGCGACGACGCGGTGAGGCTGAGGCCAGGATGAGGCGCAGGGCGGGGAGTGGCGGACGGGTCATGGCAGGTTCGGGATCATCAGGGCGTACCCGACGGCCATCAGCATGGCCAGTTTCATCAGGTTGCCGGCCCGCAGGTGGTCCTTCCGATCGCTGGCGATGTAGGTGAATGCACCGGAGAGGAGCAGGGGACCGATGATGCCGATACCGATGTACCAATAGGTCGGTTGGTGGTCCGGAAGCAGGGCGCGCACCCAGAGCAGTCCCGCGATGATCACGGCGATGTGGAACACGGCCAGGGCCTTGGCGCGGCGCATGCCCCAGACGATGGGCACGGTCCTGCAGCCATCGGCCTCATCGCCCTTCACGTCGGCCATGTCCTTCTGCAGTTCGCGCACCAGCGTGCTGAGGAAGGCGAATGCTGCATACCCCAGTATCCAATACCAGAATTCGGGCAACACCGGCTCCATGCTGAACTGCTCGCCCGAGGGCAGGGTGATGACCTGCTGTTCGGCGAACGCACGCTTCAGCAGTGGCAGTTCATACAGACCCACAGTGAGCGGTACCAGGGCCGTCAGCGTGGCCACCAGGCCGTTGCCGATGATCAATTGGCGCTTGTAGGAGGTGCTGTAGCTCCACAAGGCCCCAACGCTGAACGCAGGAATGAGCGCCCATTGCAGCATGCCGGAGCGCCATGCCACGAAGGCGCCGAGCAGTAAGCCCAGTCCGCTCAGCACGAGGTGCCCGGTCATGGCCACCCTGCGCTTCACGCTGCGTCCCACGATCACCGAACCCGGTTTGTTGATCCGGTCGATCCGTGTGTCGAAGTAGTCATTGATCACATTGCCGCCGGCCGCGATCAGCAGGGTGCTCAGCACCAGCAGCACGAAGAGCGGTGTGGACAACTGGGGCCCGAACGCATCGGGGAGCAGGAGCTGACCGCGTTCCACCGGCTCCTCCAGGGTTGCGATGAACTTGCGGATCCCGCGCTCCATGACGCCTGCGATCACCCCGTAGCGCATCATCACCATCGTTCCGGCGATGATGATCAAGTTGAGGGGTCGGGTGAGGCGGAGCAGATCGATCATCGGTCACCAGGTATGGGCTCCGTCCGTGAGCCATAGCCCCTTCACCTTCAAGGTCTGTTCCAGCAGGTCGCGCACACAGCCCAAGCCACCGGGCTTACGGCTCACGAAGGCACTGATCGCTTTCACTTCCTCGGCGGCGTCGGCGGGGCAGCAGGGGAAGGCCACGCGTTGCATCACCTTCAGGTCGGGGATGTCATCGCCCATGTAGGCCGTGGTGGCCGGTGAAAGCCCGTCCTCCACCAGCCGCTCGAAGCGTTCCAGCTTGTCTGCCGTGGACGTGCACACCTCCTTCACGCCCAGCCGATGGAAGCTGTCCACCACGCCTTGTGACCGCCCGCCGCTGATGATGATGATGCGGAGGCCCTCCTTCACCGCATGCTGTACGGCATAGGCATCACGGGTGTGGAAGGTGCGCACCGGATCGATGCCCGGATAGAGCAGCACCCGGTTGTCCGTGAACACCCCATCCACATCGAAGAGGAAGGTGTCGAGGCCGGCCAGTTTCTCCTTGTAGGTCCTCTCGCTCATGTGCCGGGTGTCCCACGGTGTCCGTGGGCATGAAGGATCAGCTCGCTCAGCAGGGCATAGGCGCGGCGAAGATCGGGTTCGGGTGTTAACAGATCGAGATGCTCACGGATCGTTTCCAGGTCCCCGCGGCGGGCCGGTCCGGTGAGTGCTTCTGCCGGGCCAATGGCGGCTGCCTTGGCCGCGGTCATGCGCCACAAGGGCATCAGCAGGTCCGGCGGCAACTGCTGCGCACGCAGCAAACGACGCGCCTCGCCCAGCAGGAACACGGGGAAATTGCTCGCCAGCACCGCTGCCAGATGGATGTACTGCCTGCGGTCATGGGGCAATTGGAGCACACTATCGCTCAGGCGGCGCGCCAGATCGTTCAGCATCGCCAAGGCCTTGTCATCGTTGCCATCCACCACCAAGGGTACATCACGCAGGTCAACCGGCGCGCCATGGCTCAGGCTCTGGATGGGCCACAACACCCCGCGGTGGGCATGGGGCGCCAGCACGTCCATGTCCTTGGCACCGGCGGTATGCGCCACCACCGCATCGGTGGCAGGCAGGGCAGCGCCCACCTCCGCGATGGCATCATCGCTCACCGCCAACAACAGCAGGTCGGCCTTGGGAAGTGCTTCGTCCAGTCGGTAGCCTCTGCGATCAAGGAAGCGCGAGAGCTCCTTCAGCGCACTGGTGTTCCGACCGACCACACCCACCAGATCGGCCTTCCGTTCCAACAAGGAGTGGCCGAGCTGATAGGCCAT
>Ga0315900_10007329_pt1 | contig 14499 bp, 18 predicted proteins | sample LakEriMetagenome_FD_203521 | JGI IMG/M metagenome (GOLD analysis project Ga0315900, IMG submission 203521) | Freshwater fungal communities from buoy surface, Lake Erie, Ohio, United States - Buoy 12 MA114 | ecosystem: Environmental > Aquatic > Freshwater > Lake > Lake biofilm | place: USA: Lake...
CGCACCGGGTGCATGGCACCGATTTGCCGCTCTTTCAGGGCTAACGGAAATTATGACGTCCCCGAATCCCAGGGCGGCGCTTCGCTTTGCCCTGGGCTATCCCCTTGCGCCCCGTTGGGGCATAAAACCATCGGGCAAACGCCATCCAGAATAACCCACCACAACCTGGATCGCATGCGATGTGCAATCAATACCGATCCGTGACCGGATCGTTCGCCCCAACGGGGCATAATGAGATGAAAACGCGGGGACTGTCCCCAGGGTTTTTGTCCTGGAAAGATCGGGCTGCTGCCCAGGGCGGCGCTTCGCTCTACCCTGGGTATGGTTTGAATCGCTGGACTTTTGACATCGGAAAGCAATGACACGCCAACGATTAAGGTGCCGGTTCGATCCAATCCAGTGGATCGTAGGAGGCTTGCGTACTCAGTGGCGCGTGGTGAGCATGGTAGGCACTTGCGAGTGCTGCCACGGCCCAAGCCGTCGCTTGCATCGAGATGAATTGGTCGGTCTCGTGGGGATCTCCATTATCGAAAAACTCTTGGACTGGATTGGCCCGGCTAGAGACGTGCCATGAACCGTCCTTGTGCTGCGTATCGATCAGATACTGGAGTCCTTTGCTCAGGTGTGGCTTCTCGTGAATGCCGTAACCGCTCTTCGTCTGCGCCAGGATCAGAAGGGCCGTGGCCGTTGAATAAGCTTCGCTTTCGCGGCCTGCTTGGTAACCCCATCCACCATCCTGGTTTTGCATCTTGATCAAAGTCTCTCGCCGTTTTCCGCCTTGATCAAAATCGAAAATCCGATTCAGTTCCTGGATTTGCGATCCTGTGAAGAAAGGCTCCTCGGGAATTCTGATCATGGGATAGGTAATCTTCCAACTGTTTTCCGGAAGACGCTTATCGCGGAGAAATCTGGGTTCTTGAAAGGTCCAGTAAGGAGGGCGTTCGCCAGGTCGAAATGGCGATTCATTCATCAAGGATCGAGCCTCGTAATCGAACCAAATCGTACCGCACAGGTCCTCGGTGGTTGTCGGTTCGGCTTGCCTAGCTCGCCAAAGCATTGCTCGATATCTTGCTTTGTGAAGTGCGTTGAGTGAAACGGCTTGGAATGCGTCTTTTTGATACCTTTCGTAGTGATTCAAACCAGAGATTACCAGCGCCGTGGCCATCATCTCCGAGGAGGCTGCCGGGGGACGAACCGAGTGGACTCTCCAACGCCCATCATGCATCTGCGTTGAAATCGCTTTATTGACCAGCTCTTCGCCTAGGGTCCCCCAAGTCGTTTGGCCTACCGACAAAGTCCAAAGGGCGTACCCAAGCGTCATGCCTCGGCCACCTAATTCCTGCTCAGGTTTTAGGCTTGCCAGTTCACGCTCAAGACTTCTGCGAGTGAAGTCCAGGATCCGATCGCGTCGCTGTGCCTGATCGCCCCATAGAATTTTTCCCTGTGAGCCTTCAGCGGCATTGAGTCGATAAGCAAGTAGCGGGACAGCTTGGTGATGGCACGAGAAACAATCCCGATGCTTGGGGTAATTATCCACCCCGGCTGAAATTCGTTCGATGCCAAGCTCAATCGATTCCGTGAGAGCGTCGCGTTGCAGCTCATTCTGTGCATAAACCTCGGCGTTAGCAAAAAGCCAGCTCGCTGCGCAGATCAATAGAAGTTTTTTCATGGCAGTCCGCTAGCAAATTTGCATAAAGAAGGTTTGTTTTGGTCCTATCGGTCCAACGCCGATCGAGCTCCGCACTTGCTCTAGTGTCATTTGCTTTTGTCATTTGCTTTTCCGCCGACCTGATTGTAATGGGAAGCACTTGGCGAGGCAAATCCGCTCTAGCAAGTGATCTTAGGCCTGATTCGCTATTCCGTTTTTCTAACCACAGAACACACCGAACACACGGAAATAAATCCTCCCACCGTTATGTCATGCTTCCGTGTGTTCGGTGTGTTCCGTGGTTCCCTGCTGGTCACCGAGGATGATTTTGCCAAGGCGGCTGGGGTGGCCAAGGTGATGGTGTCGACATGAACATCGGCGAAAACATCATGCGTGCCCCTTGGTCAAAAACGTCCGCAATGAATAACGTCAACACTGTCCAAAACCCAAGGACACGCCGCCAGGACGATCGCAAAGTCTTGGGTGTCACCTTCTCCGTTTCGGCCCCAAACGCAGCATCCTGGCGGGGTTATTTAAGTTCCTCGCCGTTGGCTGCGGGTTAAACGAAATTACGCCTTGGGCGAACTCAAGTGGCATAAGCCATCCGCTGCCAAGCGGTGGACAGAGGCGGCGCGAGTAACGCTTCCACCGTCTGGCGACAGGTGGCTACGGCGACAGGTCCTACTTGGAGCGTGAGCCCAAGCTTCTGACGCTACTCAAAACCATGCAAGGTTCTGAAGGCCAAAGAGACGCTCTCGGCCAGCGGGTCGGCTTTCAATCCTAGGTCCTTAAGCCCGACCTCTGCCATCCCCGCGATTTGACCTTTCTGATTGATGGCTTGGACTGCCCCATAAGCGAACCCCGCCTTGGCAATCCTCGTAGCCTTGCGGTCCTTGCCCCAAATGCACGGTTCAGGCCCCCCGTCGCCCCCATTCGGATCGTCGGAGAACCCTACGACGAGCGATGCGTTGTTGATCCCCTTGGCCTCCCCAGATACATCGTTCGGCAACAAGGGCAGCAGTACGAATTCTCCTTTCGCAGAAACGAAGCAAGGCTGCCGTAAACCGGTCTGATCTCGCACCGAACCGGCCATTTCAGCTTGGTCATTGATGCCTCGCAGGTACAACTGCTCGCGTGACAAAAGCGATCGCTCCCATGCACCTGAGTCGCTCTGTGCCCATCGATACAAGGCACTATCGACACTGCCATCAGGCAGCGTTCCCTCGGTACAGCAGCCGGCGATCGACTTGCCGTCCGGGGATATCATCAAACCACCTGACATCAAATAAGGGTTGTTCTCGTACTGCGTAGGCAGCACGGTGATCGACCATTGCTGCTGGCTCGGATCGTACTCCCACAATGCAGGTCGGAGTCGATTCGGTCCAGTGGTGTAACCTGTTATTCGCTTTCCGTCTGCCGAGATGGCTTGGGGATGGTTGACGTTGTCTCCCTGAGCTTTGGGTAGTAAGGTAAACGCGTCTTGCTTTGGGTCCCATACGGCTCCGATAAGGGATCCGTCCTTGCTACCTGAGGGCCGCGTGGCATACCCAATGACCAGCTCGGTATCGCTGATACCGATGGGCTCAAAATTCGTGTAAGCATTGGGTGTTGGGATATCTTTCGTGCCGTAGGCCCCGCTGTAGAACGGACGAGGAATCCACATAGCCCCTGCCTTGTCCGGAACCTCGCGGGTCCCGATGACCGATCCTTGATAGTTGATCGCTATGGCCTGAGACAATGTCGAAGAATTGTGGAACCACTCGATTTCTCCTCGCTCGTTGGTTTGCTTGCGGATCGTCGGTTCCTGCCCATAGAGGTGCAAGGCAAAGAAAAGAGGTGATGCAATCACCAGGAGTCGGAAAATGAAAAGGCTTGATTTCATGATCTCAATGCAGCCCAAGGGTGCTCGGTCTTTCTTTGTCGCGCGGTTTTACTTTACAGCCCGGTTTTACTTTGCCGTCCGGGCCGTCGATCGCATACCGGCGAGGCCAACGCAGGATCTATCTTACTCGTTTTGCGGATCCTCTGTCGAACGGGACTGAGCTTGTCGTAGGATCTCTGCCTGTGCCTTTTTGAGTCGCTCTGGCCAGAGAAACTTAGGGGCCGAGGAGGGGTCATAGCCTGTCAGGTGGTCGGAAAGCCGGGTCGGCGGCTTGGTGTAGCGAAACGCTGTTTCGCCGAAGACTTCTCGGCATAGCCCTGCTAGGCGAGCATCGTATTCGACGAGTTCTTCGCGGGTATTGACGTGGTTGTGATCGTGATCGTCTTGCCGATTGTCATCAAACCAGGATTGCACACCTTCGGCGAAGTACTCATGGTGATTCACGCTGGCGTATTTGCCTTTCCAGAGCCCTTCTTGCATGGCGGCATCATAAGCTGCCTTGACCCTGCTATCGAAGGTTGGATCGACATTGACCATTCCCCGCAGGTGAATGTTGTGCGCCAATTCGTGAATGAGAATATTCTCTGTCGAATACGGGTCCCCAGGATAGCACAGCAGATTCTCTTCGCCACACGAACAAAAGGGATCGGTCTGACTTCCACCCATTCCCCTGGCGCGGGCGTCATAGTAATCGTTCGGGGCGATCCCTGGGAATCCAGCCACTGGCCTGAGAGCTAGCCACTCCCATTCGGGCTGCTGGGTGGTGAATTCGTTCCATGCCAATATGCAGAGCCGCGAACCACTCTGAATCATCGCCTTGCGCACATCCGGACGCTCTGCGAGCATCAAGTCGACGAGATAGGCAGCTTCCTTTAATGCATAAGGATTGACGCGGTCCGATGCGACGATCGGAAATCCATGCGCCTCGAGTCTCTGGGTATAGAAACCAGGAACTCCCCCGGCTCGGAACGCCTGTACGGGAACTTGACTGGTCACTTCTTTTTCAAAACCGCCATCGCGATCCGCAAGAGCAAAACGATGTCCAAGCGTTGTCTTGATCGAAGTTTGCTGCCCAGGTTCGATCGTCCGATTGAAAACTCGCTGCGTATCGGATTGGATCCAGAAAACATCCAATGCTCGATCCGTACCATTCAAAAGCTGTAGCTTAGGCTCCAGAGCATCCTGTGCCGTAGCTCGGTTTTGGATCGAAAAAACGCCTGGCGAAGTTTCGCACAACAGGCACATAAGCAACACGAGAAGGTACGGTCCGATGCGCATCGATCTAGCCTTTTTTCCGCGTTGCTCGATAACGCTCGATGAGGGCATTGGTCGAACTATCATGATTCAATTCCAAAGCCTCAGGAGACTCAAGCTCTGGAACGATTCTCTGCGCGAGGACTTTGCCCAACTCGACCCCCCATTGATCGAACGAATCGAGATTCCAAATCACCCCCTGAGTAAAGACGATATGCTCGTATAAAGCGACCAACTTTCCGAGTGAGCCGGGGGTGAGACGTTCGAGCAGCAAAACATTGCTTGGTCTGTTCCCATCGAATTCCCGATGCGGAGCCAACCACTCGGGAGTTCCTTCTTTGCGGACTTCATCGAGCGTCTTGCCAAAAGCCAACGCCTCGGCTTGGGCAAACACATTGGCCATGAGCAAATCGTGATGTCGGCCAACCGGATTGAGCGAGTGACAAAACGCGATAAAGTCGCACGGGATCAAACGTGTGCCTTGGTGGATCAACTGATAAAAAGAGTGCTGGCCATTCGTACCCGGCTCGCCCCAGTAAACCGCCCCGGTGTCATAGTTCACATGGTTTCCTGCGAGTGTCACGCGTTTCCCATTGCTCTCCATCGTCAGTTGCTGGAGGTAAGCCGGGAATCGTTTCAAGTACTGATCGTAAGGAAGTACGGCGATCGATGAGGCTTGGAAAAAATTGTTGTACCAAATTCCCAAAAGCGCCATGAGGACTGGGATGTTGCTCTGCCAGGGTGCTGTCCGGAAATGCTCGTCCATTTGTCGAAAGCCCTGGAGCATCGCATGAAAATTCTCAGGGCCAATTGCGATCATGGTCGAAAGCCCAATGGCCGAGTCCATCGAATACCGGCCACCGACCCAATCCCAAAAGCCGAACATGTTGGCCGTATCGATTCCAAACTCGGAAACCTTTGTAGCATTGGTCGATACGGCGACAAAGTGCTTTGCAACCGCCTCTTGGCCTGCCCCGAGCCCATGGAGTAACCAGTCCTTGGCCGTCTGGGCATTGGTCATGGTCTCTTGGGTCGTGAAGGTCTTCGATGCGACAATGAATAGGGTTTCGGCTGGATCCAAGCCCTCGACGGCCTCGGAAAAATCCGTTCCGTCGACGTTCGATATGAAAAGAAAATTCAACGACCGATCGCTGTAGTTTCTCAGAGCTTCGTAAGCCATCACCGGCCCTAGGTCCGAACCCCCAATTCCAATGTTGACGATGTTGACGATCGATTTTCCTGTGTGTCCCTTCCACTGCCGACTCCTGAGTCGATCGCAAAAACCCGACATTTGATCGAGGACTTCATGGACATCAGGAACGACATTTCTCCCACCAAGTTCGATCCTTGCATCTCGAGGAGCTCTCAAAGCCGTATGCAGCACGGCACGATTTTCTGTGATGTTGATCGCATCGCCTCGAAACATCGCTTCGATCGCTGGCCTAAGTTCCGACTCATCGGCAAGCGCAAAAAGATGCTTGAGCGTCTCGTGATCGATGCGATTTTTGGAGTAGTCGAGATAGATCCCCTCGGCTTCGATACCAAACACCCTTCCTCGCTGAGGGTCTTTGCTGAACAAATCCCGCAGATGCACCCCTTGGATCTTGGAAAAATGAACTTGAAGCGATTTCCAACTCGTGCGTTCCGTCAAAGGTGCGGTAGTCTTCATACGATCGAATTCCTGAGAGGGCCTAAAAGGGAATCTGCAAAGGACGCTCGGCAGACTTTAGATCCTAATGCAAGGCGAAACCTCTGGGAATATCCTGATCGAACCGCTCCATTTCGACATGGGTTCGGCCACCGGGCCCTTGGACAGGTTCGACCAGTCCCATGGATGAGGTTCGAGCGCGTATTTAGAAGCGGCGTGTTTGTCGCGGTTGAGGCTTAGCCTCAACGCCTTCTTCGAGCCCCACGACTGGGACTTCGATCGCGCTCGAGGCGGGGAGCAGATCCCGGATTTTTTGGCTCAAGACCGCTGCATCGTACCAATTGAAACTCATCGACGGATCGGCAGCGTAACGGCCTAGCAGACGCAGTAGCTCCGTGCGACGCTTCGGATCGAACACAAAGACAAAGTGTTCCTCGCCACGCACCAGAGCGATGACATTGACTTGTTCGCTTCGGACCGTCTTGTCCATAGGTCGGATTCCAATGCCAGCAGTTGGGCCGCAAGAAAGTAAGCGGCTTGTGCGGTATGGATCGGACGCAGGTTCGTTAAAAAATGAACGGACCTACCTGACCTGTTTTGATCGTCAAGGTCGTCATAGAGTCCCAGAAACTGGGTGAATGCTAGCAGCTCAGTGGGACTTGAACGAGTCCGTTTTGCTAGCTGACTTTTAGAGTCCAAACACCGACCGCAACCAAGAGAAACCGTACTTATTCCAAAGTGGATTTGCTTGCGATGGGTGGTCCGAATCGGCTCGGACCGCTCGAACGATTTCGCGGCGTTCTTCGAGCCAGTTCCTCGAGTCGGTTTTCGAGTCGACGGTCAGTGCCTTGCCAGCCGTCTGCCCGAGGGCGCGGTCGATAAGCGGATCGAGGATCGTTTCAAAGTGGTCCTCGGAACCTTGCTCCATGCGTCGGAGCAACGCTCCTGGATCGGGGATTTGGTACTCGCGGTCTTCACGGTCGATCGGGCGGGTCAACTGGATCCGTTCCCAAGCGTTTTTGCGGCGTCGGGGGTCAAGGAGTCGGTAGGTTGCAAGGGCGATTTCCTGGCGTGAGCGCTCGATCAATTCCGGTGCGTTAAACGGTGCGCGCTCCTGGACGAGCCGAGCCATTTTCTTGGACGCCTCGAGGATTGCCTGTTCGTTGCTCTCGGAAGTCTTGAGTCCGAGGAACTTGAAGTAAACGCGATTGGCCTTGCTTGAGGACGGTGGTTTCGCAGCAAGCGGACGCTGGACGTCAGGGTTCGGCTCGTTGTGAAAGTGGTTTGACATGATCAGGCGGAGTTTGGTCGGTCGATCGATGGTGGGGTGAAGACAGAAACACTCGGTGGGGTCTATCGGAAGGATCTTATTCGCAAGTCCACATGGGTCTAGAGCATTCTTCGCTACGGTAAGTCACCGCCAACCCCCCTAGTGGTTCGGGGCTAGCCTTCTTGGTGGTTCCGCCCCCCTGTCAGATCGGGGCAGGGTGGTTAAAGTTCCCCCAAGAGTGCCGAGGGGGCAGGAAAGAATTTTTCGAAAAACCTTCGCCGTCCCAATACAAAGGAACGCTATCAAAACGCCGAACTTTGTGCTTTTTTTGGAATTTGTCAAAGTAGACATTTAGTCCCATCGCGTTGTATCGAGTCGCTGGGGCTCAGGCTGTCCTAGAGGGCCGAGCACAGGCACGGGGCTTTCTTTGGGGTGCATCGGTTTTGTGCTATAGTACGCTACGGTGCGCACGATCCCCTGGGTTGGGCCGTTAAGGCGGCCGCTAGGGCGTAAAGGCCTCGGCTAGGGCGTCCGTCACGGCCAAGCCGTGGGTATCGCGTAGGAATCGCGACCGGTTAGTCTTTAGCCGCTTTTTTGAACCTTTTGACCATTTGGAGACTTGAGCATGATCCGTTCGCAGTCGACGTCTCGGCGTCATTTTTTGTTTGGAGCCGCTGGTGCCTCGGTCCTGGCGAGTTGCCCGTTTCGGGCCATGGGATATCAGTCACCCAACGACCGGCCGGTTTTTGCGACGATTGGATTGCGCAATCAGGGGTGGGCCATCACGAGCAAGTCGTTTAAGTTCGCGAATTTCGCAGCATTAGCCGACGTCGACTCCAAAGTCCTTGAGGATAACGTCGGCAAGGTTCAAAAGGCCCAAGGTCACAAGCCGGATGCTTACAAAGATTACCGCAAGATCCTTGACCGCAAGGACATCGATGCGGTGATGATCGCCACTCCGGATCATTGGCACACCAAGATCGCCGTCGAGGCGATGCTCGCCGGCAAAGACGTCTATTGTGAGAAGCCATTGACCTTGACGATCGACGAAGGCAAGCTCATCGAGAGGATCGTCAAGCAGACGGGTCGAGTCTTCCAGGTCGGCACGATGCAGCGAACGGAGTTCAACAATCAGTTTTTGTTGGCCGTCGCATTGGTCCAGCATGGCCGAATCGGCAAAGTCAAGAAGGTCACTTGCGGGATCGATGCGATGGAAGCATCGCCGATGATTCCCGAGGCGGCCGTACCCGAGGGTCTCGATTACGACTTCTGGTTAGGCCCAGCTCCTTCGGTCCCTTATCGCGCCTTGCCGGAGCTTCGACAAGGCTACGGTGGCGGAGTTCCCCTGTACAGCAACGGCCATTACTCATTCCGCAATTGGCATGAGTATTCCGGTGGTAAGTTGACCGACTGGGGGGCACACCACGTCGATATCGCTTGTTGGGCCATCGGTGCGAACCAAACGGGCCCGAGCAAGGTCACGCCGGTGAACTACAAATTGCCTGTTGAGTACAAGGATGGGCATCCGACGGTCTCGGACCGTTACAACGCGGCGACGAACTTTGAGATCCATGCAGCGATGCCCAACGATGTCTTGATGGTCATCACGAGCCAAGGCGACAACGGGATTTTGTTCGAAGGGACCGAGGGTCGTTTCTTTGTCAATCGTGGCAAGATCACCGGCAAGCCGGTCGAGGAGCTCAAGGACAAGCCATTGCCCGAAGGTGCCATCGAAGCGATCTACGGTGGCAAGGTCAGCGAGAATCACACGGAGAATTTCACAGCTGCGATGAAGAGTCGCAAGCAGCCGATCTCGGATGTTTGGACCCATAACCGGATGCTTGAGATCTGCCATTTGTCCAATATCGCCATGCGATTCGGCCGCGCTTTGACCTGGGACCCCGAGAAGCGACAAATCGTCGGGGACGACCAAGCCAACGCGATGCTCAGTCGACCGAGTCGCAAAGGTTACGAGACCCAGGTCTAGCCCTGAGTTTCTAGCGACGGGGTTTCCAGCGATGGGGCTTTTGGCGATGGATCACGATTTGCGGTGCGGCAGGACCGTCTGCTGAAGATCCATCGCCATGGGAAGTAGCTCCCGGATCGGCGTCGGTCCGATATAGGAATCGGCTTGCAAGTCCCCTAGATAGACTTGCAGGTCGGGGGCAAGTTCGAAGAGGAATTGGCGACACGTACCGCATGGGCTCACGCGGGTTGGGGACACGATGTAAATCGACTTCCAATCCCGTGAGCCTTGGGCGATGGCTTGAGAGCCTGCGGTGCGTTCGGCGCAAAGGGTGACCGAATACGACGCGTTCTCGACGTTGCATCCTTCAAATGTGCGGCCTTGGGCATCGACCAGTACGCAACCGACCGAGAAATTGCTGTAGGGGCAGTAAGCTCGCCTGGCCACTTGGCGAGCTTGGTCCATATAAGCCAGGGCCTGGGCATGGTCGATCGTATTCATGGAGCGAGCCCTCGGCGATCGCGGTAGATGGAAACGAGGTTTCTTATGGGATCAGGATACTAGCCAAGCATGCGGTCATGTAGCAAGCCAACAGTCCACCGATCATTGCGCGAACACCCAATCGGACTAGATCAGCTCGGCGATCTGGGGCCAAGGGTCCGAGGCCACCGATCTGAATCCCGATCGATCCAACATTCGCAAAACCGCAAAGAGCGTAGGTGAGAATCGTTTTGGTTCGTTCTGAGATTGCAGGGGCTTGATCGGCCGATTGAGGCTTTGCATTTAAATCCAGGTAGGCGATGAATTCGTTCGTGACGATTCGTTTGCCGAGGATTTCGCCTGCGATTGGAAGATCCTTGTTTTCGATTCCCATGAGCCAAGCGAAGGGTCGAGAGATCCAGCCCATCATTTGGGTGAAGTTTAATCGGTAGGCGGTACCGGTGGTTTTGAGAGTCATCCATTGCGTGATTGCTTCCAAGCTCGAATCGAGCATATAGATCAGCCCCAGAAAGGCGATCAGCATGGCAGCGACGTTCAGGGCTAGGGTCATTCCATCGCTGGCACCTCGGGCCGCTGCATCGATCACGTTGGTGGCTTCCATGGGCGGGGTGATCTCGACCTTGCCAAGCGTCAGGGGTCGATCGACTTCAGGTTGCATGATTTTGGCGATCACCAGCGCCGCGGGTGCCGACATTAAACTGGCCGTTAGCAAGTGGACCGGGCTGATACCCAGTCCGACGTAGGCGGCCATGACACCGCCAGCGATGGTAGCAAAGCCGCCGACCATGACGGCCATGAGTTCGGATCGTGTCATCGTGTTGATGTAGGGACGAACGAGCAGGGGAGCTTCGGTCTGCCCGACAAAGATATTGCCCGCTGCCGAGAGGGTTTCGGCGCCGCTTGTGCCGAGCGTTTTCTGCATGACAAAGGAGATTGCACCCACAAGTTTCTGCATTGCACCGACGTAGTACAAGACCGACATGAGGGAGGAGAAAAAGATGATTGTCGGTAGGACTTTGAAGGCCACCAAGTGGACTTTGTAGGCAGGGGTGACCGGATCCTTATATCCATACGGGGTCGAAACGCCACCTTCACCAAAGACGAATCCAGCACCTTTGTCGACGCAATCGAGAAGGTTGGTAAACAAGTTGCCGATGGATTGGAAGATCGATTGCCCGATTTCGGATCGCAGGACCAGAACCGCGAGGAGGAATTGCATCAGCAAGCCACCGACGACGACTCTCACAGGAAAACGGCGTCGGTCGGAACTGATCGACCAAGCGATGCCAACCATTACGCATAGTCCTAAGACGGGGATCAGACGTTCCATCGGTGGCACCTGTTGAGAGTATCGGTCATTTAAAAAATTCGTGGATTGTCGCTCGAAAATACTCGATGGACGTGCTCGTGCTCGTGTGCTCGAAAATCACTGCATCGAGTGCGAGTAGCTGCTGAAGAGATCAGGACGTTTTGGCTTGGCGATTGTAGAGGTAGGGGTTCAAGCTCGGGTCGTTGTACATCTTCATCTGACGGTAGGTCTTGTGTCGTTTCGCGCCTGAGTAGATGTCGGCTAGGAGCTCGGCAAGGGAGTTCGATAGGTCGGCAAATTGCAGACCGCACACGGCCAGTCGGTGCGAGACTTTATCGATGTGGGCTTGATCGATATCGGCGCGGTCGAGCTGTTCTCTTAGGTGGTAGATGCGCAGCGACATGATCGAGAGCCGATCGATCGCAGAGCCTGGCGTTTCGGTGTTGAGTTTTGCCTCAGCAGCCGCATGGATTTGCTTTCTCTGCAGGTCGGCAGTGATCCAATCGTCGACCTTTTCGATCCAGTCATTGCGAGCTTGGTTGTACTTATCGATGTTCCGTTTGACTTGGGCAATTTGAGAATCGGAGACATCGACCGACCGTGCGATGTCTTCCTCATGCCAGAGCAAGTAATTGAATTGGTGTTGTTGGCAGATGATTGCAAGGACTTGTTCGGGGGCCGGATCGCTGGAGTTTGCGAGTGCTTCTTGAGGATCGCCATAGGGATGATCGACCGGCTGGATATGCCAGCGAGCCACGGTCGAGGTATGGAGTAAGTTGACAGCAGGGACATTGATCATGAGTGAGCAAGGCTCCGAGGCAGGTGGCAAAATGAAGTGAAGGCAGCAGTGGCTTCGAGCTTGAACCGAGAGTTTTGGCTAGGGCTTTTCTTCGATCGAGCAGGTACACACGAGTAAATTGCAGCCCGGACAACCTTGTCCGTACTTTTTGTGGATGGCTTGTGCAAGATCGATTTGGGCCACGTTGGCGATGGTCGTTAGCCAGGCCAGCACATCGGCGAACTCTTCTTCGAGGTTCTCGCGATCATTTCCCGATTGGAGGGCTGAGGCCAGTTCACCGATTTCCTCCATGAGCCACATGAAGGTACCGGGGATCCCACGCTGGAGATCCTTCTCGTAGTACATGTTGTGGATCAGGTCTTGGAAGTCCCGCAGGTTGACCGAGCGGTCTGGCCTTTGGGACAAAGGGTCGCTTGTGCTCATCGAGTTAGGTGGTTTTGCGGGTTATGGAGTTCTTGCAATTTAAGGCGATTGCAACCATGGGCTCGAAAAATTGCGGGTTGAAACACAAGCCCATCGAGCCGTCTGGAGTATACCCGCCGGGCAGATCGCTGGGGCTCTTAAGCACCTAGAGTTCGAGCAAAATCGTTGGGTTTGAGGCTCAAGAGCTCGAACGCCACGGGGGTGACGTTTGGAAAATCTCGCCTAGGAGCGCATAAGCCGATGGACTTGGCAAGCCGCTAAGATTCATCGCCCAAACGCTCCCCGACGATGCCGAAGCATCGAAAAGCTCCTAGAAAAGCTCCTGAAACAACTCCCAGGGGGGAGAACTCAAAGGCAAACGCCGCGAGAACCAGATCCAATAAGAATCGAGAAAATCGGAAAGTTCGATTATGATTACCGGAAAGAAAATACTTCTTGGCAACACCAAGCGAAAGAAGCCTGTGACATCGAAAAACGAAGAAATCCAAAACCGCACCTCGAAGGTCTCCTCGGGTGAGCATGAACCGGCCAAGGTCGACCATGCCAGGATCGAGAAGGCCGTCCGAGAAATCCTTATCGCCGTCGGAGAGGACCCCGATCGCGAAGGATTGCTCGAGACCCCAGCGAGGGTGGCTCGAATGTACGCCGAAATTTTCTCTGGGTTGCACAAGGACCCTAGCATTCACCTCAAGCGGGTATTCACAGAGAATTATGACGAAATCGTGCTCGTTCGGGACATCGAATTCCATAGCATGTGCGAGCACCACCTCCTGCCGTTTACAGGCAAGGCCCACGTCGGATACTTGCCCAATGGTAAAGTCGTCGGGCTGAGCAAATTGGCAAGGGTTGTCGACGAGGTCGCCAGGCGTCCGCAGGTCCAGGAACGGATGACCGAGACGATTGCCAACATGGTCGAGCAGGAACTCGGGGCCCGGGGTGTGGTTGTCCTGATCGAATCTTCCCACTCGTGCATGACCATGCGAGGAATTCGCAAGGCTGGAGCTTCGTGCACGACCAGTGCGATGCGGGGCATTTTCCGAGAAAATCTCTCGTCACGAGCCGAGATCCTCGGGCTAATTCTCAACCAGAACCGCTAAACCTAGCATTCTTCCAGGTAAAAACGAACTTCGACGCCCCTTGGGGCGTCTTTCCCATCGGCAAATGTCTTCGAAACTCTCGGGAAATTCGCCTTGCGGGCAAAAGGGCGATTTGTACACTAGTGCGACTCGGCTGGGGTGAGAAACTCGAGAGTAACATGCCACAGTAAAATGCCGGCGTAGCTCAATTGGCAGAGCAGCTGATTTGTAATCAGCAGGTTGCGGGTTCGAGTCCCATCGCCGGCTTAGTTCCTTTTGCGGTCCTACGGGAAGCTCTGGGGCTCAGGCGATTCGAATCGGGCTTCCGGGCCAACGACTCGGATCGCAGGAATCGGATTGCACAAATCCAAAAGAATTGGCCGAAAATGGCTTGTGTTGGACGTTTCAAGGGAGGTTGCCCGAGTGGTTAAAGGGGACGGACTGTAAATCCGTTGGCTATGCCTACGTAGGTTCGAATCCTACACCTCCCATCGGTTCGCTTAGGATGGATTTTTGGATTGGCCAAAGTATTAGGTCGGCTGGAACGCGGGATTTTTTTCGCGGTTGAGGCGATGGATTGCGAAAATAGCAAAAGAGAACAAAAGCGGGTGTAGCTCAATGGTAGAGCAGCAGCCTTCCAAGCTGAATACGAGGGTTCGATTCCCTTCACCCGCTCTCCTGTCCTTGCTGCTGTAGCTCAGTGGTAGAGCACTTCCTTGGTAA
>Ga0315900_10007330_pt1 | contig 14499 bp, 10 predicted proteins | sample LakEriMetagenome_FD_203521 | JGI IMG/M metagenome (GOLD analysis project Ga0315900, IMG submission 203521) | Freshwater fungal communities from buoy surface, Lake Erie, Ohio, United States - Buoy 12 MA114 | ecosystem: Environmental > Aquatic > Freshwater > Lake > Lake biofilm | place: USA: Lake...
TCGCATCAAGTAAAGAAACAAAAGCCCTTTTACCAACTCGAAATGAAGACCATACATCACTTTGATTTTTTCTCTCAATTGCGATGGTGTTATGAGAAAGGGTACTTCGTTCTTTCGTACGTATTGCTGTATTGTTATAAGTTGAAATGCCAGGATCTACTAATAATTGTTCACCTCTGTACCATAAACAAAAGCTACCAATATCAGCATGACTGTGTGCTGGCTGATATTTTGGCTTGGGTATATCTGTTTTGATAATAATTTCCCAAAATAGACCTCTTATTTTTCTATAAACGGAGCAAGAAAATGAAATTTCTGTTGGATAAATATTTATGAGTCCTCCTGCATTTAAAAGACTATTTGTTGTTGGTGCAATTCCTTCTGCGGCATCATTCATTAGAGCCCAGGTTCCATCAGGAAAACTATACTCTTTTATCCATCCCAACATTCTGGATGCGGTTTCCTCGATGATTTTCAGTTCGTTGTCCTCAACCCACTTTGTTTTTCTTGCAATTTCAATACACAATAACAATTTTGATAAAATCAAACTATGATACATTACACTTCCTTCAAAATGCCCACCATCATCCAGTATCTGTTCACGAAGTTCGGGAATGACAATTGAAAGTGCTTTAAGCATGAGAGATTTGTCAGAGATAAAATAAGCAGCAATAAACAAACTAAATACATTTTCTAAAAAGTGATTAGCCAATAGATGGAATTCGATATTTTTTTCCAGATAAGCAATTTGTCTTTGCAGTGCTTCAATAATTACGGGATCTGCAATTTGATAGCGACTATGAAATATAAGTGTATTGATAATTCGTAGAGAAACCGGATAAGGTTCTAATGGAACAAAAGATGAAAGCAATTTTTGGGAAAAATCATGTAAGATTTTAGTTCGCTCTTCTAAAGCAATATTTTCATCTAATAAAAAATTGAAATATTGTAGGTTATAATTCCATAGTTTACCATGCCCCTCAAAATTCCAATTTATTGTATCTGTAAATGAATGAGTTAAACCAATATAACAAAATTTATTATTACCTAAATATTCTGGTTGTTGTGCATGTAATAAGGTCGAAATTTTCAAATCAGTGTGAATCAAATTTCTACGTAAATACTTGTCATAATCTTTTATGGAAATAAAACGTTTTTTAATTCTATAAAAAATTTGGTAAAGAATTTGAATTCTACGTAAATATTTGACGGTATGTAAAACCCGTAATAAATTCAACTCTATATAACCTTTAATTATAAATCTGATCTAAAATAGCGACAATTCTTTCTCCCGTTTTGCCATCCCATAATTCAGGTATATCTCCTTTTTTCCACGAACCCTCAAATAATTTTTGAAATGCTGCAGGTAGATTTTTCGGGTCAGTTCCTATCAACTCGTTGGTTCCTACAGTTACTGTTTCAGGTCGCTCGGTGTTGTTTCTTAAAGTCATACAAGGTACTCTCATTACAGTCGTCTCCTCTGTAATCCCTCCACTGTCAGTAATTACTGCCTTGGCAGATTTGACTAAATAATTAAACTCCAAATATGTCATAGGATCCGTCATGAATAGATTTTGGGCGGATATTCCCATAGTTTGTAGATTCTTTGCAGTTCGGGGGTGTACAGGAAATATAATAGGTAAGCCTCTCGATCCGGTTATAATAGTATTTAAAAGTTCTTGTAACTTATATTCAGCGTCGACATTTGCGGGCCTGTGAAGGGTCAATACAAAATATTCACCAACTATTAAAGATGCATCCTTCCAAATAGCAGGTTGCTGAAAGTTTTTCTCTTGTTTAAGTAAGGTATCAATCATTGTATTCCCAACAAAATGAATACGATTATTACTTATGCCGTTATTACGCAAATTTTGATTCGCAATTTCAGATGTTGTGAAATAATGATCAGTAATTGAATCAGTTACCATCCGATTGATTTCCTCGGGCATACTTAAATCATAAGATCGTATTCCAGCTTCTACATGAACAACCTGAATATTTAGCTTTTTTGCCACAATCGAACAAGCAAGTGTAGAGGTAACATCACCAACAACCAAAACCACGTCTGCCGGATGATCAAAAAGTTCTTTTTCAAAACGCACCATTATATTAGCAGTTTGCTGAGCCTGTGTTCCCCCACCACTCTCTAAATTAGTATGTGGTTGAGGGATACCCAACTGAACAAAAAAACTATCACTCATATTTTTGTCGTAATGCTGACCAGTATGAACAAGCCGATACTGAATATGCTTTCCATTTCGCTGAAAATTTTCAATAGCTTCAATTATTGGCGCTACTTTCATGAAATTAGGACGTGCACCCGCAACCAATGTGATTTTCATAGAAAGGTATGATGCAATTTTTATTGAATATGAATCCAGGCACCAGACTTGAGACTTTCTAATGCAGCAAAAGAAGCTTTCGTTGAGTTAACCAGATCATCAAAAAGAATGAGTGGTTCACCTGATGTTGTAATATTTTGAATTAATGATTTGAATTGCTGTTGGTGACCTTTATCCAACCCAGATCGCATTGAGGAAAATCGAGCGAATCCATATCCTGTCATTTTCCTGAAATTATCAATAATGAGTACTTTACTTTGAAAAAATAATTCAATTCTTTCTTTTGGGTATGATTTATGCCCATTAGAAAAATAATTGATAACTCCCTGAGCCCCATTTTCAAAACGAATCGTAATAATGGCATTATCTGTATTTTCTTCCGGATATTTGCCTAACCCACTCATCATTACAGCGCGCACTTTACTTCCGGAGATAAATTGCATTAAATCAATGAAATGACAAGCCTCGCCAATGATTCTTCCTCCACCTGTCTTCATGTCTTGTATCCAGAGATCCTTAGAAACAAAACCTGCATTTATTGTAGCAATCATATTTAAATCTGCACCTGTTTCTCCAATTAACGCTTTAGCTTTTTGCGAATAAACCGAAAAGCGTCGATTAAATCCAACATTTACAGTGGGACCACTGTGGATTGTTCTATAAGTATCGAGAATTAAAGCGAGATCATATTCATTGATTGCCAGTGGTTTTTCAACAAAAACATGCTTACCCGAGTGCAATACTTCAGCAACCATTTTAGCATGAAGATCGTGACGAGTAGCTATGATTACTAAATCAACATTAGCATCATCGAGAATTACACGATAATTAGAAGTAGCTTGGTGTATTGCATACTTTTTTGCAAGGGAAGACGCGGTTAATCCACCGGCGCTGCAAATATATTTTAAATGTGCTCCGGAATTTTTAAGAGCGGGCATCATAACCATCTTTGTAAAATTTCCTGCCCCAATAATTCCTACATTACCGCTTGTATTTCCGGTCCACCTTTTTTGACTTACTTCAATTGTTCTTGCAATGTTTACTTCTTCAGGCGTATACTCTATTATTGCAGCAATAGAATTATTTCCCAAATTATTATAAACATGTAAATAATCTTTTAATGCAACTCTATCAGTGACTAAATCTTCAACTTTCAGCTGCCGCTTTGCAATTGACTGTAAAATGGTTTCAAAATTTCTTTTTTCAGTCCATCTTACAAATCCGATTGGGTAATCAATTCCTCTTTGTTCATATTCCTCATCATACCGACCCGGACCATAAGAACAAGAAACTTGAAAACTCAGTTCTTTTTTATAAAAATCATCCCTTTTGATATTCAGGCCTATCACACCCACCAATACGATACGCCCTCTTTTTCGAGACATATTGGCAGCTTGGGTTATCACTTCGTTGCTACTGGTTGAAGCAGAAATCAATACAGCATCTGCACCAATCTGATTGGTCAGATTTTCAACTATTTTTACTGAATCTACCTCATTGGCATTATAAGCCTGTACTCCTTTTTTCCGTGCAATTTCAACCTTTCGTTCATCATAATCGAATCCAATAACATTACAACCATTTGCAAGTAACAATTCGGCTGAAAGAAGTCCAATCAGACCCAAACCTATTACGACTACTGTTTCACCGTAGGTTGGATTAATTAGCCGAATTCCTTGAAGACCGATAGATCCGATAACTGTAAAACTTGCTTCTTCGTAACTAACATTATCAGGTATTTTGGCAACCAAATTTTGTGGTACACAAACTACTTCGGCATGATGACCGTTACTGGCAACTCTATCTCCAATAGAAAATTCACTTACCCCTTCGCCAACTGCAATTACTTCACCGGCATTGCAATAACCCAAAGGTAAAGGCTCATCTAATTTATTAAATACTGCCTCTAGTGTTGGAAATAATCCTTCAGTCTTTATTTTATCTAATACCTGCTTAACTTTATCTGGTTGTCGTCTCGCTTTCTCTATTATGTTACTCTTACCGAACTCAACCAGCATTTTTTCAGTGCCTAGTGAAACAAGAGAACGATGAGTTTTTATTAAGACTGTCCCCTTCATCACCATTGGTACCGGTATATCTTCAAGAAGTGTATTTCCATTTTTAAGATCCTGAATAATTTGTTTCATCTTACTTGATTGCTTTAATCAACATAAATAAACCATGGGTATGAAGAAATGTTCTTATTATATTTCTCGGAAACAGTATCCTTGCTAATTTCAGTAATCTACCTCTATGTCTTTGCCCAGCTTCAGAAGTTAGTAAATCAGCATGAGTAAGCATTGTAGATATGTGTACATCCGAGAATTGATTGAACATTTCCTTCGCTTCTTGAATAGTGTAAGCTTTTGTACCCGGACTTTCCAGGTACTTCTCATAAATCTCTTTTAGACTAATAAATGGATTCAACCGAAAAAGACCATAGCGCATCCAAAGCATATAACCAACGATACTCCATTTATGATAAATCATTACTTTTGCTTCTCCCCCTTTATCGAGTACCCTATATATCTCATTTACTGCTTTTTGTGTATCGGGACTATGATGAATTACACCCCAGGAATAAACCAAATCAAACGATTGATTTGCAAATGGCAAATTTTCAGCATCTGCAACTTGTAGCATAGAAGTTAGCCCAAACAATGAAAGTCTTTTTTGGGAATATTTGATTGCTTTCTCTGTTAAATCTATTCCAGTTAATATAGCGCCTGCCTCTGCGAATTTTTGATGATCGGCACCCAACCCAACCCCAATTTCAAGTATCTTTTTATTAGAAGCCGAGCTAAAATTAGCGAAATTCTCTATATAAGGTTCAAGTTGATAACGCATAGCCGATTGAAATCGAAATGCTTCAACCTCATCAGAACCTTTCAAGTAGAGCTGCTCTCCGCATGAATTTGTATTCCAGAAATCTTTTACTTCTAATTTCTCAGCTCGCATACCTCAATATTATGATAGTCAGCAAATTGAAGTAGCCAACTCTCTATTGCCAAAATAGACCAAATTGAATAGGAGGCGTCAATTTCCCCTTTTTTATTTGCCTCAATTAACTCCCATACCTTTATAGGATCAAAAATTCCACGCTTTTCTAAACGATCGAGAGATAGCCTTTCTTCAATCATTTGATTAAGATCATTGGTAATCCATTGTCGAACAGGAGCCCCAAAACCTGTTTTGGGCCTATAAATTATATCTGTCGGAAGATATTTCTCAGCTACTTTTTTAAGGATATATTTTGTTTCCTTACCTCTCATCTTTAGATGAGTAGGTATTGATTTTGAAAACTCCACCAGTTCTACATCCAAATAAGGTACCCGAACCTCAACTCCAACAGCCATCGACAATTTATCAGTATAGTTTAAGTTATGATCAACCAAAAAAGTCTTTAATTCCCAATAAAGCATTCGGTCCATGAAATCTGCGCTTAAGGGTAATTGACTTTCTAATTGAGAAAAATAAGAGTATGGATCATGTTCTTGCAAGTCTAGCCTCCATTTCTTAGCAAAAAGAGATTTGACAATATTTGAAGGTAACCAACTAAAAAAACCTACTTGTCTTTCCATTTGTGTTTTATCAATATCTGCCAATAACTTTTTACTCCTTCTAAAAAAAGTATTGCTTACGGGTAGCTGTTGACTAAAATACCTAATTAGCTTGCGAATTCTGAGAGGAAGTAAGGGTATAAATTTCTCATAATAAAGTGCTTGATGTCTTCGATATCCAGAAAAGATATCATCGCCGCCTGTTCCTCCAATTAAAACTTTGATACCCATATTACTTGCCATTTTCGATATAGAAAGTAAATTAATTGGCGCAGGATCTGCCTGTGGCTCATCTAAATGCCAAATAACCTTATCGAATAATTGCACAATATCAATATCTATCTTGATTACATGTAATTCAACATCAAGAATTTCTGCTACCTTCTTGGCGTACTCAATATCATTTTCGAATTGCTCACCCATCTTACCCCAGTTTTGGACATCGATAGTAAAACATACAATTTTTCGGTTTGGATTTAGTTTTCGAGCCATGGCAACGAGTAAACTCGAATCTAACCCACCAGAAAGAAAGAACCCAATTGGTACATCCGATAACATTTGACGATCTAAAGCTAAGAGTAGCTTATTTTCTAACCTATCGACTAAATCACGCTCAGAATCAGTTGTGTTTTTTATTGAAGGGGTCCAAGAAAAATATTGTGATGAAGTAGTTTTACTAAAGGCTTGAATGTTAAATTTAAAATAGTAACCCGGAAGTAACTTTTTTACATGAGAAAAAGCTGTAGATGAACCGGGCGACCATAAAAATTTTATATAATTAGCAAGTGTCTCAATAGATATTTCCTTATTAATCTTAAACGGTAAAAATGATTTTATTTCTGAGCCAAATAGAAATATTTCATCATCCCGATAATAATACAAAGGTTTAACGCCAAATGGATCTCTTGCAATAAATAGTTCCTTCAATTCATTATCATAAATTGCAAAGGCAAATATACCATTTAAATGTTTTAGAATTTCAATACCATAATATATGTATCCATATAACAGAGTCTCAGTATCACCAGATGATTTAAATGTCAACTCTGATAATAAACTTTTTCTGATTTCTAAGTGATTGTATATTTCCCCATTAAATACAATTACAAATCTACCATCATCCGATAACATGGGTTGACTTGCATTGACTGTGATATCCTGAATGGCTAAACGGGTGTGTAAAAGACAAATACCATTGGTTTTAAAGATACCATCACTATCCGGACCACGATGTTTAATTAATTGTAGGGATGCATTAAGATCATCTTCAGAATAATTTTTTAGTCCCACATAACCAAAAATGCCACACATATCTTTAGATGAAGTTTTTTTGATTGTTATAAATTATAAAATTCAATAGCTAACTGAAATAATTTTTGAATAATAAATTTAAATAAACTATGCTCATTTTATAAGGTTAATCATCAGAATGAACTGTAAAAAATTTGTGGATTGTTACTTATGCCCACTTAAAAAATTAAATAAAGAACTATAAACGTAGTCTTTTCCTTATGAAAGATATTGACTAATCTGTTACTTTACAGTGATACTTAACTTTTTAAAACTTATTTTTTAATATTTAACTTATTTAATTAAAATTGATGCTGCTAGATTATAAATGCTTTATAGAAATAAAAAAAATTAAATGCTCTTGATTAAATAAAACTAGTCATCTTTCCTCATATATTTTAATCCAATATTATATAAAACTCGTGAAACGAATGCGGGATATAAACAAAAAATAAATAAAAGTAATAAATGAAGTCTATACTTTCTTGCGTGTGAATTAAGAAATGAACCCATAAATCTTAAATATAGTTTTATACCGAGGGCTCGAGATTTAAGCATATAACCAATAAGACGCTTCTTATATTCCTTTAAAAACAGATAATATATATTCGATTCGGTATGTGAGGCAATTTTAGCAACAGCGCTTAAAAGATATTTTTGATAATTTAGATTTGAAGTTATTAACGTCCTATCGAATAACTTATCTTTTTCAATAGTACTAGGATTTTTTCCAAAATAATTTTCACCATCTCTACCTACATATAAAATTCCACTTCGGACAATACCAAAGCTTTCAGTCTTAAAAATTAATATAGAGGAAAGAATTACTTGGGAATAAATACTGTTCTCTAATTCTACTTTGCTAATTTTAATATTTCTTACAGCATTACTTTCAAAAATTAACCCAGAAAATAAAATGGAATTATAAATAACCTCACTAAATCTTTTTTTATCATACGTATTAATTTTTTGTCTGCCTATTACTCCATTGTATATAAAAGGGGTAAAATAAAATTTATACTTCTTAAGTGATAATTCATCTAAAAGTGATGAAAGGAATTCAGTTTTTATGTAATCATCATCGCTCAGAAAAAAAATATAATCAGAATTAAAGCACCAGAAAGAACTCCATAAATTTAAATCATATCCAATGTTCTTATCATTCCTATATAACTCACACTCTACTTCTAACTGACTTCTATAATAATTAAAGATTTTCTCAATTTCTTCATAACTAGGAGATTGATCATCTTTAATTATCAATTTTACTCTATTATCTGCAAATCCGATAAAATGGTCAAGAATTCTACGAAGTTGAATGGGTCTATTATAAGAAAGTACAACAATGCTTAATAACATAGTTGCTTTTTAAATAGCTTTGAAACAAATTCCATAACGTTTTGCCGCACAATAGATTTCAAAAAATAAAATGAAAAGCTAAATAACCGGCGCCTAAGGGAGTTTTCAAGTAGCCTGAAATGAGCATTGTTAAAGTCTTTCATTCTTTCTTTATGATAAATCCTTAATGGAACCTTAATAAACAAAATATTTCTACTAAATCCGTCCTGCATTGATTCGTGATCAATTCCATCACACTTTATTGAAATAATTTTTAAATTATTTATTTTCAAACGTAAACAAAACTCATAATCTACACACTCAACAAAATAGGTTTTATCATGAAAACCAATCTGCTTTAAAATATTGATGGAAAATAAGCTGCCGCTATTTATTACTAATTTTGGCTTTACTTTATAAGAATTTGAATAATGTAAGATTCCAATATCTTTATTTTCAAAATGTGTAAGGTAGCTACTAGATATTGATGTCCATGCATTGTCATCTACTATTGTATCTTGGTCGAAATAAATAAAGTATTCAAAATTTTGTAAAACCATAAAATTTTCTAACTCATAAAATGCTAACCCCAAACCTACATTCTTATTATTTCCTAAGATTACTACATCCATTTTCTCTAATTCCTGCATAAATTGATGATCAACTGTATTTATATACACAATGCAATAAAAGCCATGATTTATTGCTTTTCTTAAACTATTTATCAAATTATGACTAGGATTATATAATACAGAGAAAAAAACCAACATATGTAAATAATGAATCAAAAACTTTGAGTTTAATGAAACCCGAATAGTGATGATCTTTCAATTTTATTTTATCGAGTCAAGAATTAATTTTAATTTTTTAACTATTGTAAGATTATTTTCTGCATATTTTCTGATATGGAGTGGTTCTGGAAAGTTTAAATCACTTAATCGATCAAACAATTCAAGTATATCTTGAATACTATCACTATTCGTTAGTGTAAATCGAAAATCTATTTTGTTCAAAAAATCAATATCATTTCCAACAGAAATAAATGGAATACCAATAGCAACATATTCCCTGGACTTTAAATCAGAAGCAGCATTTAATCCTTTTCTAAAAAGAGCCAATGAAGACACAGCTAAATGGGAATTATCGTACACAGATTGAATATAGACCGTATCTGATTGCATTCCATGAAATAAAACAAACTCTTCTATTTTTAATTCATTTACTTTTTGCTTTAAATTATTTAATTCAGGACCATCACCTATGATATTAAAATAAACTTTATAGGGTTTTTCGACCTTATTATTAAAAATTGAAATTGCCCGAATTATTCTATCATAACCATGCCATATGGCAACATTTGCTACTCCAACAAGAATCAATTTATTTGAAGGCCATTGGGGAAAATGCTCTCTAACTTGAATTCTCTTTAAATTGATTCCGTTTCCAATTAGCATTACTTTACTTCGGCAACCCAAGGTGTACCACCTTCCCTCATTAGCATATTGAATTATTTTATGTGCAAATAAAAAGGGAATAGATCCAGTTATTATAATCTCTAGAACTGCAAAATATTTAAATATTGTATTTTGCTTTCGAAGTAAAATTTCTTTTGTTAATGTTTGAAGTGGGGTTGGGACGTCAATTATTACAATACACCCGTTTACTCTAGCAATAAAAATAGAAATAAATAATAAAATCCTAAAATGACTAGGATTTCTTATAAGCAAAATTGCATTTTTTGACGTGAGTATTGTTGAATTTAGCTTTAAATATGCTTTAAGTCCTCCAGAAGGTGGTATTATTTTAAGGTGTGGTATTAAGCCTATTTCACTTGCAGCTTCAGCCCAGTCACCGATTTTTTTTATGACTCCTGGATTGGATTCAGCGGAACAAATAGAAATATAAGTTAAACGCAAATTTTGTTTTTTAAATGTATATTAAGAATCTTAACGTTTTTTACCTCTAGTTTCTCCATTCCCTAAATACTACTTGTAATAACATTAGATTTCAAGGGAACAATCGTACTTGCAATATCGTTAGCATCAATATTAATTAAAATGTTAACACCCAATTCGATTAAATCATTCCATTCTGTTTTATTTCTAATTGTATTCTAAGGGATTCCATGAAAAAATGCTTCCTTTTAATAACAACGGAGTCAGTAATAATTGATAATAAATTCTATTTATGAAAATCAGATGTAAATAACCAACTGGTGGTATTTTTGTAACATCCCTTAGATTAACACGCTTGAATTAGCAATTCTATTCAATTTCTATGAATGAATGGGCCACATAATATGACATTGGTTTTAGTAAAGCCCTAAAATTTTCAATTAATTTGAATTTTTCATCAACATTATTGGCCCTATTCCTTGTCACTAAATAGTAATCCTCTCATATAAAATAATTCTTTGAAGTGAATTTATATTTTGAATAATTTTTAGCTAACATAAATTATATAAAAGCCTTCCTCAAGGAGCTAGTAATTTTTACGATTATATCCCAAATTCTTTTCTCTGTTGGATATTCGCTATGTAAGACTTCTGGCCTTAAAAGATATTTATCCAAATCATCTGATTTCCAACCCATTTTTTTTAAAAAGTACGCTTTATCATTTTCTAAATCCTCTTTTGTTGGATAAGCAATTCCCTTACACCTTTCTAATGCTTCTTCTCTTGATATCTGTCCAGATATAATCAATGTACTTAGATGCAAAAGACGCTTGTCTACATTAAACTTATTCGGTAAAATATATGCTTGATAAAAGCGTGTAAATACAGATTCATAATGTTTGTAAGGATACAGTTTATATCCAAAATGTTCTTTCATGTAATTCATTGCCTCTGCCTTATTGTATTCCATTAAATCTAATGGAGCACACCATTTTATTTTTCTTACGTACTGATACCATAAGAAATCTATAGAGGAAAAAAAAGGAAATGTATTAGGTGTCAAATTTACAAACTTTTTCGCTATTGCTTTGATATTCCGTTTATCATATTTAAACCAGTTCCAACCACGAGGAATAATTATTCCCTCTGTTGCTTGATTTGATCCCGAAAGAATATACTTTATATCATACTTTGATGCCAGACTATAATTAACAGCTAACATGGCATTGTCGTATAACAACTCAACATCAATCACATCAGCATCAAAAAATGCCTGCATTAGTTGTTTGTATTCGGACCAATCAATAACATGCGTATACAAATCTACACCCAGTTTGTTAACCAAATTAGATATGTTGTTTTGAGCTAGTTCTGAGTTCCAACCATTGTCCATATGAACTGCCAATGGCTTAAGCCCTAATTCTACTGCCTTGACTAGGGTCCAAGAACTATCAGCACCCCCAGAAACTCCAACTATACAGTTGTATCTTTTCCCCTTTCCAGTCTTTTTCACTTTCTCAACGAACGCCTTTAGTTTACGCTCCTTCTCTTCTGAATTTTCATTTAAAATTACAGCAGAGCGATTTATGAAGTCTGTACAAAAATTACAAATTCCGTTTTCATCAAACGAAATGTCTTTTGCCGTTGTATCCAATACGCAACGTGTGCAAATTTGGTAAGTCGTACTCATTATATCTCTTTAAAAAGATTCTCTAATTCCTTGTATTTAGGATAAGAAATTAAAACAGCCCTATGTGGGCCATGATAAACAAAAAATGCACCAACTGCTATTGCATTAGCCCCAGCATGAACAGCTAACTTTATATCATTCAATGATCCCACACCACCTGCAGCAATGAGAGGAACTGTAGATTCTTTCGACGCCTCGCCAATCAATTTTAAATCCATACCTGAAAGGGTACCATCTCGATCCACGGCGTTAATCAATATTTCACCTGCACCCGCCTCTATGGCTTGATTAAGAAAGCCAAGCCAATTTCTTTTAATCACCTTCTCGTTGGCCGAGGAATACATTTGATAGTCACCAAAATAGCTCTTTTTTACATCTATTGAAACTACTACACTTTGATTTCCATAACGCGCTGCAATTCCAGCAATTAGATCTAAATCGATTAATGCACTTGTCTGTATTGTCAATTTCTCCACGCCAAGAGAAAACAGTGTGCCAGCCTGTTCAATAGACTTGATACCGCCGCCATAACATAAAGGCATAAAACATTCGCTTGCAAACATTTCAATCATATGATAATCTGGATCACGCCCCTGCTTAGAAGCAACGATGTCAAGTACCATCAACTCATCAACCTCTTTATCATTGAAAATCTTAATAGCATTTATTGGATCTCCTACATACGTTGGCTTGGAAAATTTTGTTGTTTTGACAAGACCTCCATTTTTTAAAAGGAGCGAAGGAATTACTCTATTTTTCAACATACTACAATGCGATAAATCTTCTTATTAACTCCATTCCGAAACGATGGCTTTTTTCAGGATGAAACTGAACTCCAAAAATTCTACCCGAGCTAAAAGCCGATGTAAAAGAATAACCATAATTGGTAGTTAGCAAACATTCACTCTGTTTGTTGCAAATAGCATGATAGGAGTGTGTAAAATAAAATCTCTTTTCGTCGTTATCAAATGGTATTAATGGGTTATCAAGTAGAGTTGTAACATTATTCCAACCTACATGTGGTATTCTTAATTGACTTTTACCCTCAAAGTTAAACTTCACAAAATCAGCATCTATAAGTGACAAGCCCTTTAACTTACCTTCTTCACTGTTGTTTCCCAATAATTGCATTCCCAAACAAATTCCCAGTATCGATATGTCGTTTTGCGCGGCATCCTGAATAGCAGTAAAAAGGCCTCTGCGATGTAGCTCTGAAATTCCGTGGTCGAAGGAGCCAACTCCAGGAATAATCAAACATTTTGCCTTTCTAACGGTATCAGGATTGTCTGAAATTTCACAAGACCCGCCAACCTTCTTAATCATGTTTGCTACAGACGCTATATTCCCCATTCCGTAGTTCAATATTGTAATCAAAACCTAAAATTTAAATGCGTAAAACATGTACTATGTTGTTTTCAATCCAAACCAATCCATCGGAAAAACTCTGTTTCCAATGTACCAAGACAGCAGATAACTAACAAAATTAATCAAGCACAAGGAAATAGCCCCACCGGAAATACCAAAATTCTTAACGAATAAATAACTCAGAAGAATATTTAATAGTCCTGTAGTTAAAGTGATTAAAAATATCAGGCTTGTCCTTTTAGTAAAAAAAATATAATTCACATGCATTTTATACATGCCATCAAATGCGTAAGCCAAGCAAAGGAACATTACCACCTTCTTGGATTGTTCATATGAACTACCAAATAATAGCCCAACAGACAAATAACCTGCAACACCGATAACTATTGAAAAAATTAACAAGCTAATATTATAACCATAAGTTAGTTTTATCAATTTTCCCTCAATACTTTGATTGAAAGACTGTAATTGATTAAATAAATAAGGGGCAAATGCTCGGTTAAATGAATCTTGTGTGAAAGCGACAACCATTCCTATCGTTGCACCAACTCCAAAAGAACCTGCGGCAGCAGTACCTAGAATACCACCAATAATTATCCTAGTAGCAGATGAGGCTAACCATGACCCAAATTGATGCAAAGACAGGGGATAACCTACCTTTATATTATCCAAAATGAACGCTTTGCTCATTTTTGTAGTAAAAAATTTTAAAGACCAGAAAAGGTAAATACTTATAAAAAAAAACAAAACGCTTGAAAATAAATGTCCGTAAATGATGCCTTTACCATCTAAATTGAAGAAAAACAACAATATTAAAATCAATGCATTACGCACAATCGTGAAGGACAAGGAAAATATTCCATACTTAATCGGCTCTTGTCTAACCTGATAAATGTTTAAAGCCAAATTCGAATGAAACTGAAAAAAACACGATAAAATTAAAATTATAACAAACTCAGAAGGAAAGGATGCCAAATCAGCCAAAGGCTGTCTAAATAACCAAACGATAAGACCAAATAA
>Ga0315900_10007331_pt1 | contig 14499 bp, 12 predicted proteins | sample LakEriMetagenome_FD_203521 | JGI IMG/M metagenome (GOLD analysis project Ga0315900, IMG submission 203521) | Freshwater fungal communities from buoy surface, Lake Erie, Ohio, United States - Buoy 12 MA114 | ecosystem: Environmental > Aquatic > Freshwater > Lake > Lake biofilm | place: USA: Lake...
ATGACTTCGTATTTGTGGTTTTCAAAGACGCGGAAGAAGCGATCGAGGCGGACATCAACGCTCGAGGGTTGGATCATCTTCGGGTCGAATGGTTCGACTTGGACCCGGCCGGCCTTAATTTCGGCGGCAATATCGCGGTCGCTCAGGAGCATGAGCCGATCTTAGCGCGCTAACGGTAAAAGGGTGCTGGCCTTGGGTTGATGCAACACCTCAACACCGATTATGGTAACTTTGAAGATACAACATCTTTGAGTGATCAGTGTTTGGCAGAAAAACGGAAGGGATAGAAACGTTAGGCTAACTAAGGTCGCAGAGACCGCAATAATTTCGGAATCTAGTGACCTAGGGGATGGGGTTCAAGTTTGGCACTTTGCCCAATTGCGAGAAAACGTTTCGATTGGCAACAGTACGATTATTGGGAAAAATGTCTATATAGGACCGGGGGTAACCATCGGATCCAATTGCAAAATCCAAAATGACGCAAAAATCTACGAAACGGCCAGAGTTGAGAATGGAGTGTTTATCGGCCCGGGCGTGACATTTACCAATGACAGAGTACCTAGAGCAGTAAACCCTGACTTGACTTTGAAGATTGCCACGGATTGGCAAGTTGTTGGAGTTCATGTTTCCGAAGGAGCTTCAATCGGCGCAGGTAGTATTTGTATTGCGCCCATCAAAATTGGCAAGTGGTCCATGGTAGGTGCCGGCTCAGTTGTCACTCAAGATGTTCCTGATTACGCATTAGTCCTAGGAAATCCTGCGAGGCAAATTGGTTGGGTAGGCAAATCTGGAAAGAGACTGCGTCCCATAAACGATAATTTGTATTCTTGCCCTGATTCACACTCTACGTATACTTTGATAGGACGTGAGTTAATTGAAAATTCACTCAAATAGGCTAATCCCAATCTCAAAACCTCAAATTGGTCGCGCAGAACGTCTTGCTGTTTCGCGCGTTATGAAGAGTGGCCAGATTGCTCAGGGTTCTGAGGTGCTTGAATTTGAAAAAGAGTTCTCTGCCTATGTGGATCAACGAGCATGTGTAGCAGTTAATTCAGGAACTTCTGCTTTGCACATTGCTTTGTTGTCACTAGGTATAGGAGCTGGTGATGAAGTTATTGTCCCGTCATTTACTTTTGCCGCAACGGCGAATTCAGTTGTACTGGCGGGAGCGAAGCCTGTCTTTGTTGACGTTCAAAGCGATACATTTTGTGTTGATCCAACTGAAATTGAAAAAGCAATTACGGTGCATACCAAAGCGATAGTTGTAGTTCATTTGTATGGCTTGCCTTCTGATATGTTAAGAATTCTTGATATCGCGGCTAAACATAATTTAAAAGTTATTGAAGATGCTGCACAAGCTCACCTTGCAGAAATTAGAGGAAAGACTGTTGGAACATTCGGTGATGCCGCCGCATTTTCGTTTTATCCAACAAAAAACATGACTTCGGGTGAGGGGGGAATGGTAGCTTTCAAAGAAGATACCTCTGCTCGGACAGCTAGATTACTTCGCAATCAAGGCATGGAGAAAAGATATGAAAATGAAATTGTCGGTTTCAACTTAAGAATGAACAACATTCAAGCTGCTATCGGCCGCGTACAGTTGAGAAAACTTCCTGAACGTAATGAAAAGAGACAGGAAAACGCAATTTTCTTGAATCAAAGACTTTCTGGCTTGGTTAGAATTCCATTCATACCCGATGGCTTCACTCACGTCTTTCACCAATATACAATCCAAGTGGCAGGAGAAAGACAGCGTTATGTCGATTTCTTGCGTGAGCAAGGGATTGAAACTGGGATTTATTACCCAACACCTGTGCACAGATTAAAGCCGTTCTCGCGTGACATAACACTGCCTATAACTGATTCCCTGTCCAAGAAAGTTCTATCGTTGCCGGTGCACCCCGGCCTAAAACGTAAAGACTTGATTCGAGTTGCTTCTGCCGTATCCGAGGCTTGTCAGAGAAGTTGAGTATGAGAAGCAAGAGAGTAGCGTTGATTGGTCTGGGAGTGATGGGGATTAATCACGCAAGAGTTTTACAGAAATTGAACGGCGTTGAGCTTATTGCCGTATATGACTCTCTAGGCACTTCAACTGTCAATCAGAGCGCACTGCCTCTTGTCACGAGTATAGAAGAAGTAATCAGATTACGGCCCGATTATTGCGTTATTGCCACTCCAACTAGTAGCCATGAAACAATAGCCATGACGCTTCTCGAGCACAACATAAATGTTCTTATCGAAAAGCCAATTGCTCTAGATTCTCGTGCGTCTCAGAGAATAATTGATAAAGCGCTGGAAAAAAGGCTAGTTGGCGGAGTCGGTCATATTGAAAGATTCAACCCTGCTTTGATTGAAGCAAAAAAGAGAATTGATGTTGGTGAAATCGGCCAAGTTTATCAAATTACCTCCACTAGAATTGGACCAAACCCTCAAAGAATTCGAGATGTTGGGGTCTCTGTAGATCTGGCAACCCACGATATTGACGTCGCACGTTGGTTGACCGATTCTGAGTACGAGCACATTAGTGCGCAAATTTTTCAACGATCAGGAATTCAAAAAGAAGAACTTCTCTGTGCTGTCGGAAAACTATCAAAGGGAATAATAGTCAATCATGTTGTTAATTGGTTAAGCCCCGTCAAAGTTAGAAATACTTTTATCTTGGGTGAATTAGGTGCATTTGAAGTCGATACTTTGAACTCAGACTTAATACTCTTTGAAAAAGGTTCCATACCAGTTCTACAAGCTGATTTAGCGCGATTTAAGGGTTCTGTGGAGGGACAGAAAATTCAACTTTCATTCGAAAAGCCCGAACCTCTACTCATTGAACACCAAGAATTCTTGAATGCCATCAATGGCCTAGAGTCAAATTATGTTTCTTTAACGTCCGCCCATTCAAACTTAATAGTTGCTGAAGCTATTGTGGAAAGTGCTGCAAATATGCGCATGGTTACATTATGAGAGTGTGTGTTATTGGCCTCGGGAAAATTGGCCTTCCTTTGGCGGTGCAATTTGCACTCAAGGGAAGTTATGTACTTGGCTTAGACACAAACGCTGACGTTGTAAGGAAAGTTAATGCTGGAGTCGAGCCGTTCCCTGGAGAAAAAGATTTAGATCAGTATCTCAATCAGTGTATTCGGGATGGCAAATTTGCAGCCACAACCGACCCTGCTACCGCGCTAGCAAATTCTGACGTCGTTATTGTTGCCATACCTCTTGTAATCGATGAAAATCAAAACCCTGACTTCAGAGGCTTTGATGAAGTAACGCAACTAATTGGGCGATTCATAAAGAAAAATCAGTTGATTTCATATGAAACAACTCTACCTGTGGGAACTTTAAGAAATCGTATACTTCCATTGATTGAGAAAGTTTCTGGCCTTAAAGCTGGTGAGGATTTTTACTTGATACATTCGCCCGAGAGAGTTCTTACTGGACAAATTTTTTCTGACTTACGCCGATACCCAAAGATAGTCGGCGGGATCACGACAAACTGCACAACCGTGGGTGCCAATTTCTACAAAAGTGTTCTGGATTTTGATGTGAGGACGGATCTAAAGCGGGAAAATGGAGTGTGGGTTATGGATAGTTCTGAGTCTGCTGAGTTCGTAAAGATTGCAGAAACAACATATCGAGACGTAAACATCGCACTGGCAAATCAATTCGCGAAATTTGCATTTACAAAGAATTTAGATATTTTCAAAATTATAGAAGCCGCTAATTCGCAGGTTCACTCACATATTCACTCTCCTGGTATTTCGGTTGGGGGCCATTGCATCCCTGTCTATCCACATTTTTATCTCTTTAGTGATCCTAATTCATCTTTGGTCCAACAAGCCCGAGAGACTAATGAATCGATGCCGGCTTATTTTGTAGAGGAATTAGAGAAATCAATGGGTAGTGTGCATCAGCAATCCGTGCTTGTACTTGGTGTTTCATATCGTCCGGGGGTCAAAGAATCTGCTTTTTCGGGCGCTATAGTTTTAGACACAATACTTCGGAGAAAAGGGGCAAAAACGTTTTTTGTTGATCCTTTTTACTCAAATCAGGAAATTAAAGGGTTAGGACTGACACCATATGAATCTTCATTCGGTTCGAGGATTTCCGGAATCATAATTCACACAGGTCATCCCGAATTCAAAGATTTTGATTTTGATCAATTCTCAAACTTAAGGTGCCTCATTGATGGGAGAAATTTTGCAAGTGGAATAGTTGGAAATCTAGACACTAAATTTGTTGTATTTCCTCCAATTACATCTGATTCTCGAAAGCACTAGTGTCTTCTTTGCAGACTTACTGAATTGGTTTTAGTGGTAATTTTCTGACAAGCCATGAACAAATAAGGAAGACTTGGACTATGACCGAGAATTGCGCATAACGCACATCTTGCGCAATTCCTGCGATGAGTAAAATGCCATGAGAGCTTAATATCAAGGCCAAGACCGTAAGCGCACTATCGCTCCGCAAGGATCTCCACACCCAAAGCAACACAAAAGTCAGTCCCATCCCTGGCCAAACAAGAGTGGTTTCAAAATAATGCCCCAGGCCGGTCACAATACGAAAGATCTCATTTAGAGGCTGTAGTGTTGAATTGGGATACCAAGAGTTGCCATCAGGATCCGAGGCATTCACCAAAGAAAGACCGTAACCATCCTTGATTCCCGGGGATAAAGTTATTGGGAATGGAATTAGGTTGTTTACTGCACAAAATCTGTGTTCCAATATGAGGTCTGGTCTCACCTTTAAAACTGCAAGCCAGGTGTTTATTACAAGTTTGCTGTCTCTTGGAAAAGCGAACATGTCTGTTTCTGGCCTTGACATCCACGGCCACGAGTTCAAGCAGTCAGACGCACCTTCTAACATTTTATCCGACATTCCAAGTCTATAGAAATAGCCAACACGAAATTCTTGTGGAATCAAATTTTCATCACTTTGGGCTAAAGCATACGCTATGTCCGTAATTGGAGCAGACATCTTGCTGACATAGGCCCAGTCTCGTACGACATATTTGGACTCAAGTATTGAGTTAGCGAGAAAACCACTAATCCCAGCAAAGGTTATCACCGCTCCTAGTACAAATAAAATCTTCTTTCGACTTCGGGTCGCCCAAATAAAAATGAGTACTAAAATTAGTGAGAAAGCCATCACTGTTGCAAATCCATTTAACCTGAATAAGCAACAGCCAATCACAACAACAAAAACTTTGACAAATTGAATTTGATCACGGCGAATAGACTCGATGACCGTTGAAACAAGTAATAAAAGGCAGGCTGTATATGGAACATCCTTCCATATTGTTGTGCCAAAAGATCCAACCCAAGGGCTTGCGCACACAAGGAAAATAATGAGGGAGGTTTTTTCATTTTGCTTTCCTAATACAGAGCGCACAAAAACAGCCACCGACCAACTTAGGAATAGGACGCCAACGAGAGATATAAAACTCAATAAGCGTAAATCGAAAGAGATCCATTTGATGAAGAATTGATAAAAGATTGGTTGTAAATTGAAGAAAGAATCGCCACGAATAGCTGCAAATGTGGACCAGGAATCTGGAGTCACTTTCCCGGGAAAGTTTCCAAGCCACCAGAGGAACGAGGGGAAAAACCAACTCAGTATCTGCCATATATTTCGATTTGTCCTGGCTCTGCGAACAATTTTACTCATAGTTTTTCCGTCAATTCTCGAAATGGTTAACTTGATTCCGGAAGAAATTCACCAAGGGTGAAACCATATTTCGTGTCAATTCTTAAGTCGTGACTTCGCTGGACTTGGCAATAATTGGTGTACCATTAAGTATACTCCTTCACGAGATGTTCAACTATTATTCTTGACGCATTACCTACCCCAAATATTGGTTCATGAGTTGAAGGTACATCACGTGTAACGATGTCAGGCAATAGTTCCATGTTGTGCACTAGTGCATTCCAGCCACTCTCCAAAGTTTCTACCCATTCCGTTTCAGTTCGTAAAGTCGTGCACAGTTTTTTCGAAAAATATGCTTCTTTTTGAAGCCCTCCAGAATCGGTAATAACTCCTTCGCTTGCTTTCACAAAAGAAAGAAGTTCGCGGTGTGAGGTTGGGGGATTCAATTCAACATTTGCGGGCAAATCAATTTTGAACTCGCTCATTATTTTAATTAGTCTAGGGTGGCCAAAAAGCATTACCTTGCAATTCAGATCACTTATCGATCTAAAAATTGTCAAAAGTCGTTCTTTGTTATTTGTGTTTGAATCTCGATGCAAGGTAAAAACATAAAATTTCTCTTTCGAAGTGTAATTGTTGTAAAACCCACGATTATTATTAAAGCAAAAAAGGTCATAAGTTATATCTCCTGAGAAATATGAACGATGAGCGAGATTCTCATTAGCCAGATTGCCCAAAGCATTTTGAGTTGGTGCAAACAAAAGATCAGACACATGGTCGACTATTATGCGATTGAGTTCTTCTGGCATTCGCTTGTTCCCAGAACGTAAACCAGATTCAACATGAACCAAAGGAATGTTGTTCTTTGAGGCAAATAAGGCAGCTGCACAAGTTGAATTCGTGTCTCCATAAACAATCATAACGATTCTCTCTTTGCTTCTTTGAAGAACCTCATCAAGCCCATTCAGTATTCGAGCTGTTTGACTTGCATGTGACCCAGAACCAACCGAAAGATTCGCGATTGCAGAGCCCAATGAGAATTCGTCAACAAAACTGGATGAAAGATTTGAGTCATAGTGTTGACCAGTGTCGATATATCCATGCTGTATTCCTGCAGTCGAAAATTCCCTACTTACAGCTGCAAGTTTTATGTATTGGGGTCTAGTACCTATAACACTAATGAAATCCACGGCACCCTTCTCACTGATCACACTACTATAGGCGTGATGATACTCCGACAGGAAATTTTCGCACATACCCGTGTTTCAGTGGTTATTGCATCACTGAACCGCTCAACTCTAATGGAGGTCATTAAATCGATACTGGGGGGTTCCGTCCAGGTTTATGAAATTATTGTTTGTTTCGATAATCCAATTGACTCTGCGAAGAAAGAACTTTTGGCAAATCTTTGCCAAGAACACGGAGTACCGCTTCTCATTCTAGAAAATTCTTTCAAGTCTGGATCTTCTTTTTCGTACAATAGGGCAATTACTGCAGCTTCAGGAAATTTTATAGCCCTTGCCAGTGATGACGATTCTTGGCATCCCTCAAAATTACAAATTCAACTTGAATCGCTTGGAAAACTGAAAATTCCCGCAATCTCAATCACGGGTTGCTACTACAAAACAGAAGCACAAACTATTGATGTGAAAAGACCCAAAACCTTGATTTCTTCGCTGGAGTCTCCTCTAATTCAAATCTATCGCACTCGCCCTTTTCAACGGACGGCACATCGCTATTTACCTATGTCAAGTGTGTTGTTTCCTGCCGACTTAAGAAAATTAAAGTTCGACGTAAGTTTGGGTGCTCGGGAAGATTTGTGGTGGTTGCATCAAGCATTCTTGTTAGGTTTTCCCACAGTTCAAATTGATTTTCCTTCAATTAGAGTTGAGGCTTCTCTTCACCGAACCGCACAAAGAGATATCACGGAAGTTTATGAGTTCGCAGAACGTCTAAATTCGATTAGTCCTTTGCTGGCTTCGAACTTTCTTAAACATCACTGTACGAGAAGCGCAATCTTCTTGGGGCATATAAGTCGCGTTTGGGACCTTAAGTGTTTAGGAAACAAATTCAAATCAGACGATGCTTTGGATATGATCTTAAACATCTTTCACTTATTCATTGCATCATGTTTTTTGATCAAAATCAAATTTCTTAATTTCATAGAATTCGTTAAAAACTTGAAATGAGGCATTCCCCCAGATTTTGCGATTAGATAACGGACCAGCGCCTAATGGTCGAAAATAATGCAGAGACTCCCGGAAGTTGCCATTGGCCGACCATCTATCTACAGGAACAGGAAATCCCATTTTGTCTTCACGATCCAGGATGCTTCTGTGAACGTAATCTGCCGCAAGAATTTTTAGCAATGACTTAGGCCCAGTTGAAATATGCAACTTGATATGAAGTCTATTTGCAAATTCCAATAAATCCACATCCACCAATGGGAGTCTTCCCTCCAGCCCGAAGAACATGCCTACACCATCCTCAACATGAAGCAAGGAAGGAAGTACTATCAGTTGATCGATTATCATGGCAAGCTTTATTGGATGCATGTGCTTCCAGTCCGGCATGGACTTAGTAATCCAATTTTCAAAAGATTGAAATGCGTGACTGTTTCGGAAACTTCCGTTATCCAGTTCTAATTGATCCTGTCTGGAAATCAGCGCGAAATATCTCTCTAAATTATTGGAGTACTTCGATGTTATAGCAACTTTCTCCTTCAGCCCTGAATACTCTTTTAGTATGTTAAATCCATACGTCGAACTGTCCATCAAAAAATAACGAGCGTAACCGCAAAAAATCTCGTCACCGCCTAATCCACCAATTGACACCTTATATTTATATTTTTGACTAATTTCCCTAGCAACAGCAAATTGTCCAACGGCGCCAGGCCCTGCCTTTGGCGTGTCAAGAGCCAGAATCGTATTGCGAAAATCTCTGTCAAACTGATCTTGGCTCAGTTCAACTATATTTAAAACATTTTTCATGAATTCACTTTGCCTAATTGCATATTGGCTTTCATCACAGTCCTTTTCTTCCGCGTACCTTCCGTGGAAAAGGGGCAAATTGTGATTTTGGCGAGCTAAGCCTGCAACAAGAGAAGAGTCCAAGCCGCCACTTAATGTGGCAGCAACGGGTACGTCAGAAATCAACGTTCGATCAACAGCCTGTCGGAGCAAGAAACTCAATTCTTCAAAATCAGTTTTCTCTTGCTGACCACCCTCATGAGGATTCCAATATCTCGTTACTTGAATCTTTCCATTTGCCACAACAAGAAAGTGTCCGGGTGGTAGTTCAAATACGCGATTGTAAAGTGTGACTCCGGAGAAATTCAATTGGAATTTTTGATATTGATCCAAACCTAAATCTGAAATGTCTCCGCCGACCGCTTCAAATACATGAGAAGCTTTTGACGAGAAGAATAAACTTCCTGCATGAATTCCATAAAAGAGTGGTTTTTGACCGACGTGGTCTCTGGCCAATAACAATGAATTGTGCTTCTTTTGATAATACGCGAAGGCAAACATTCCCCTTAAGGAACTCAGTATTTGGGATGGTTTTTCATCTAGCAATAAACGAAATAAAACTTCTGTGTCACTTTTGGTTCTCAAACTCGCGATACGAAAGTCCCTTGCCAACTCTTTGTAGTTATATATTTCTCCATTGAAAACCAAGAGGTTGTCGTCGTCTCCAAATGGTTGATTTGCATCTGCGGTCAAATCTATAATCGCCAGCCTTGTGTGAACTGCAGTGAAGTTATTGAGCTCTCTGATATTCTGTGAATCTGGCCCACGCCTTATCAATCTCTTTATCGATTCTTCAACCCATTCACTATTCGAAGGCTCACTTTGCTGCATCAAGTATTGACCCGCTATGCCACACATACAACCATCCTCTCCCTTCTTTTCGGCAGATTTGAAATATACTTCCTTGATGAAAACTATCAGACCTATGCAGGCATTGCTTCTGACCACAGATATCAAAACGCCTTCGTTTGATAGAAGAATTTTTCAACAGGCGAATATTCTTCGAAAGCTGGGCTGGTCAACTGTCATACTCGCTAAATCGGCCGACAATTTTCCGCACCTTTGTATTGAAAACGGCGTGGTCATCATTAGCTCTCCTCAAGGTTCATTTCGCATTCCCATCCCCAACACAAACAATCCCAAATCACATATTTCTCACTTTTTGTTTATCTCTTTGAGAACTGGTTGGAGAATCTACAAGAGATTCAAGCTTTATAGATTGATAACATTACTCCCCAAGCGAATCAAGAATTACCTAGTTAGAACAATTTTCAAAATTCAAAATTCATTTTCGCAGAATACTTTCATCGAAGTTGGCAATACATACAAAGAGCTTGAGTTGAACGATCTTGGTTTATCGCAACCATTAACAAATACCTTACTATCAGGAAACTTAGATCTCGTTATTTCTTGTGATGTCACTACTGCTGCTCTTGGAATACATATAGCTAATCAAACTGGGGCAGTTCTCTTCTTTGATTCTCATGAATTTTATAGTGAGCAAAATAGCATCAAGCACGTTCAAGGTGAGATTGAATCAGTAGAGCAAGCAATTCTAAAGAGGGCAGATGTATCCTATTTTCCTAACGAAATGTTGGCGGAGTCAGTCAAACAAAAATATGGATTAGGAATCGAGATTTACCATTTATCTAATGCTGTAGATCTAGAGGCGTGCGAGAGCACCCCCAGGTCTGCCAAAATTGACGCCTCAATAAGTGATGAATTATTCACAATTGTTTTTTACGGATGGATTTCACCAGAGAGAAATCTTGAAAACTTGCTTGAAGGATTTGCTCGCGCAGAGCGTCCAGACATCGCTCTTTGTATAATCGGGCTCGGCGATACCCAAATTGTCTCTGACGCTATAAGGAAGTTTCCGAAGAGCAACATTCGACTTATTCCACCTGTTGAATCTCGAATCTTGCATTCGTACCTGCGTGATTGTGACTCCATCGTGATTCCGTATACCGCTGTAGATAGGAATCATGAAATGGCATTTCCCAATAAGTTAGGCGATGCTATCGAATTACAGGTGCCTGTGATTGCGGATTCATCGCTAAGGTTCATTAGTAAACTAATTGATGACTATCACATCGGTCTGTCAGCTGATTTTGGGAGTGCAGAATCAACAGAATTTTTCTTTCGCGGTCTTGAACTAAGCCAATTTCCCCCGAATTCTGACTGGGAAAACGTTAAGAACCAATATGGTTGGAGGCGTCAAGAGAATGAGTTCTTAAGATTTTTAGATTACACATTTAGGCTCCCAGAGTGAAGTCTTTGGTAATTGGCGCGAGTAATTGCGCCGCTCAAGCTTACCGTTGGTCAAATTCTGTCGATCAGCATTGCGACATCCGCACTCTATCTATAGGGCCGACGAGCAATGGGTGGGACTTCGAAATTCATAAAAGTGTGGACTTGCAAATTCTGCATCGCAAATTGTCTGTTAATGATACTAGCTTTGATTCTTTCCGAACACTAAGCGAAATGCAAAGTTATTTAAAGAACCGGTTTTCACATTTTTTGATTGAATACTTCAATCCCATCATTAACTGGGGTTGCATGGGCTCGGCGAAGGAAGACAAAAATCACTTGGAGAAGTTGGGGAAATTTGTAGCCTATGTTGCACATGGAAGTGACCTAATCGTGCCATCTATACATGCCGATATAGAAAGATTCAGTCCGCATCGCTCTTTATCTCGCGAAATCAATGATCAGTTAGAGTCAAGAGCTGTTGATTTTCAAGCAGCTATCGCTGAGCATGGGACTCTGACTTTCGTAAGTACTTTGAATCTACTGGACTTCGCGCCAGATGCTATTTGGCTCCCGGTGGTTGCAAAAAGCCTATATTTTTTAAATCCAATTCAGCCTATGCGAAAAGTGCCGTTGGTGGTACACGCGCCAAGTGATCCCATCTTTAAAGGCACTGCATATTTGGAACCAATATTGTACGAGATGAACAAGAAAGGAGTTATTCGATACATCCGTTGTAATCGTCTCGACTCTTCGCAACTCCATCAACTAATCTGTCGAGCTGACATCATTATTGATCAGATTTCGCTTGGATCTTATGGTGTTCTTGCCGTGGATGCGATGGCAGCCGGAAAGATTGTTCTCGGACATGTTTCTTCTAAAGTCCGCAGCATTTACAAAACCCCTGTTCCAATTGTAGAAATCTCACCAGAGACTCTTGAAGGTGTTTTGCTCGACTTATTATCACAGCCTACGCGGATTAATCAGATTCAGACGAATTCGAGGGCTTTTTCATACGAGTACCACAGTGGAAGGTTTGCAGCTCTACAGCTACAAAAATATTTTTTAGCCTAATTCTTTTGTGCCTCTATTAATGTTGAGCAAATGTATTTGACTTGATCTTCAGTAACCCACGGGTGTAAAGGGAGTGAAAGAAGTGATTTTGCTATCTGGAGACTGTTTTGTAAGTCGTTAATTGAGTCGAATTTTCCATGCATAGATCTTTGTTCACTTATGGTTATTGGGTAATGGATTCCAAATGGAATACCGGCACTGGTAAGTGCCTCCATGGCTAACTTCCGATTAGGAATCTGCACTATCGCAAGATGATACCCTCTAATTTCACTGAGTTCGGGTTGCTCAAAAAAGTATTCGCTTGGAAGCTGGCTGTGATAAGCATCGATTACCTCTTGCTTGGCTCGAGTCCATTGTTGTAGAAGTGACAGTTTTTCAGTTAGAACTACTGCTTGAACTTCATCCATTCTTAAATTAATCCCGAAGGACTCGTGCACATACTTTTCAGATTGGCCCCAATTACGCAATTTCTTTACTGATTCAGCTAAATTCTGTTTGTTGGTTACGATAGCACCTCCCTCGCCAGCGGCGCCGAGACTTTTTCCAGGATAAAAAGAAAAGCATCCAATTTCTCCGAATGTACCAACATGTCTTTCGTTGACCTTTGTCCCATGAGCTTGTGCGCAATCCTCGATGATAGGAACCTGGTAGCGTTGACACAAGTTTGCAATTTCTTCAATCTTTGCAGCATGACCCCATAGATGTACGACAATCACCGCAGCAATTGGTTGATCGTGTAATACATTTGCTAGCTGATCTGGACAGATTTGTCCAGATTTGACATCAACATCTACTAATACTGGGGTAGCCCCAACAAGTAATACACTGGTCGCAGTTGCGATAAAGGTGTTATTTTGAACTACAACCTTGTCCCCTGGGCCAACTCCTAATGCAAGCAATGCTGCGTACAAAGCACTCGTTCCACTGTTCAAAGCAACACAAAACTTACTTCCCGTATATTCGGCAAATTCCTTCTCAAATCTCTCCACTTTTTCGCCGCTGACATAATTGCCACTTTCTAAAGTCTCAATAATTTGTGGCAGAGCTCTTGCTCTAATTTCCTGCCATTGAGCGCCGAGATCATTAAACAGTGGTTTATTCATTCTTCACCAAAACCTGTTTTCCTTTACTTAGAGAGGACTCCTTAGACGCTTCTAAGCACTTGCTTATCCAAATTGACATATCTCGAACACTTTTTGAGTCATTCCTGGATATCTTATCGGCGAAATCCATTACCCCGATTGAAAGAGCTTCTTTGGTCTCAAAAATCGGAGAATAGACATCCCCGTATCGAAAGCTTGATAGTTGAAGTTGTTTTATCTCACTGTTATAACGAGACAATGACCTATCATAAATCTTTATAGGCTCCACACTATTTGTGTCATCATAAACTAGTGATTTTTCGGATCCAATAATTGTCATCTTCCTCAATTTCTCAGGAGAAAGCCAGTTGACAGATACTTGAAAGGTTGGACCTATACTTGACTGGAAGTTTATTGAAGAGGCGACGCTCGGCAAACCCTGTATTGGAAGTGTTTCATGAGACGAAATACCTCCTTCTAAATTACCGAAGATAAATGAATAAATTGCAAAATCGTGCACGGCCAAATCCCAAATCACATCTACGTCTTTATGAACAATTCCAAAGTTTTGTCTAATTGAATTGACAAAATAGACAACTCCTAACTCTCCTGAGTCAACTATATCCTTAATCTTTCTCACTGCTGAGTTGAAAATAAAAGTATAGTCAACAAATACTTGCACTTTTTTTCGAGAGCATAAATCAAAAATCGATTTCACTTCCGCCAACTTCAGTGCTAAGGGCTTCTCAACCCATACATGAATTCCGTTCATTATAAATTCTTTTGAAATCGAGTAGTGTGTCGTGGCGGGAGTTGCAATAAATGCGGCATCAATTTCCGATAGTGTCAACTCTTCGATTGATTGATACACCTTAACTTCCTTAATCAGGTGCTTCACCACATCTAGTGAAGCCCTATTTGGCTCCACCACGGCAACTAAACGAAAATTATTACTCGTTACGATGTTTCGAAGTAGGTTTTTGCCCCAGTAACCACATCCCACTAGAACGGCATTCAGTTTCTCATCTGCCATAATCCTGAACGATACCTAAGTATTGATAATTTGACGCCGAATGTCACCTTCCGCTTTTATTGTTCACTTTGTTGGATTCCTGATCCTGCAAATGATTGAAACTCGTTCATCACTTTCCGGAACAGTGCCACTTTTGTGCTGTGAGTCACACATCAAATGAAGCTTTTTGCTGGATCGACGTTGGATTGTGCCTTTCGTGATGTTCGAGTTACTTACCTTCATGAGACGGTAACCAGCGAATGTTTCATTGAGCAAAATCTTGGCTTCGGAGGCGCTCCGCGGCTCGTCTTGCGTAAGTTACTCGCCAGTAGCATTCTTGGCTTATGGGCCATTACATAGCAAATCTCCGCGATATTGAATTCTGTCTCTTCGACCTCCTAGAACGTGAGTC
>Ga0315900_10007333_pt1 | contig 14498 bp, 11 predicted proteins | sample LakEriMetagenome_FD_203521 | JGI IMG/M metagenome (GOLD analysis project Ga0315900, IMG submission 203521) | Freshwater fungal communities from buoy surface, Lake Erie, Ohio, United States - Buoy 12 MA114 | ecosystem: Environmental > Aquatic > Freshwater > Lake > Lake biofilm | place: USA: Lake...
CGGTGGCCCCCAGCCTTGCCGGCGCCCGTTCGGCCAGCGCAGCGAGCTGCCAGGCGAGCTTGGCCGGGTGCCAGATGTCGTCCTGATCACAGAAGGCGATCCAGCGGCCACGGGCGGCATGCATCCCGACATTGCGGGCGCTCGACACGCCGCCCTGCGACTTGGTCAGCACCCGCACCCTGGCATCGCACAGGGCCTCGCAACACGCCGCCGAGTCGTCGCGCGAGCCGTCGTCGACGACGATCACCTCGAGGGCGACTTCGCGCTGCGCGAGGATCGCGCGCACGGTCTGCCCGATCAGCGCGGCGGCATTGTGGACCGGCACCACCACCGACACCTCGGGGTTCGCCTTCATCGTGCGCTCCCTGCGGCGAGCGGCTGGCGGCGCAGACGCGCCGCCGCGGCGGCGAGTTCCGGCCACAGGGGATGCCCGACCCGTCGCAGCATGCCCAGCCACGCAAGCGAGGCCAGCGGTGCGGCCAGGGCGAGCGCGGCGATCGGCGCCTCGGGCATTGCCCGCGCGAGCAGCCAGGCCGGCAGCACCGAGCCCGCGCAGACCAGCGCGGTCGACAGGCTCGGGGCGAGCACCCGCAGCCAGTCGCGGGGATCGAGCCCGGCGCGATGGCGCAACACCCGCAGCACCAGACCCGCCGTGAGCAGGGCGCTGAGGATCGCACCCAGCGCCGCTCCGGCCAGACCGAACGGAATGATCAGCAGAAGGCCGGGCAGCCGCAACAGCTGCGCGATCGCGAGGGTACGGCTGGCGCGCGCCAGTTCGCCGCGCGAGACCAGCAGGTCCTGCCAGGAACTGAAGGCAAGCTCGATGCAGGCGGCCACGCACAGCATCGCCACCAGCGGTGCCGCCGGTCCCCAGGCCGGGCCGTAGAGCAGCGCGATCACCGGCTCGGCCAGCAGCGCCAGCACCGCCAGGAAAGGCCAGCCTGCGCCGGTGAGCATGGCCTGCACGCGCAGGAATCGGCGTGACGGTGGTTCGGCGGCGCGGGCGTCGGCGGCATAGGCCGCCAGCGTGATCGGCGAGAGCGCCCGGCTGGCAAGGCTGCCGAAGAGCTCCACCAACCCTGCGGCACGGCTGTACCACGCGGTGGGCTCGAGTCCCGCGAAGCGGCCGATCGCCAGCTCGTTCAGCGAGCGTCCGGCCTGGGTGAGCGCCGACAGGCTGGCCACCTGCGCACCGAAGCCGGCCATCGACGCCCACTGGCCACGCCATTCGCCGGGGACCACCGCGAAATCGAGATCCGCCGGACGGGTGAGCAGCGCCACGACCACCGACACCGCCACCCCTGCGATCGAGGCGGCGACCAGGCTCATGAAGCCCCAGCCAGCCAGTGCCGCACCAACCGCCACCACCGCGTGCACGAGCTGCGACAGCAGGCTCGCGGCCACCATCGGGCGGGTGTCGAGGCGGCGCTGCGCCGCCGCCAGGCATACCGCCCCGAAGGGCATGATCATCAGGCTGAGCGACATCCAGCGAATCGCTTCGCCGACGCGCGGATCGCGGTAGGCCTGGGCGATGATCTCGCTCGCCCCGAACATGACGACGGCCACGCTCCACGACACCAGCACATTGAGCCAGAGCGCGGCACGTCGTCGCGCCGGTGCCTCGTCGGCGGCGCGCACCAGGTACTCGCCGATGCCGAAATCGCGGATCCGGCCGGCGAGCGCCATCACCAGCGACGCCAGCGTGAAGACGCCGATGTCGGCGGGCGCCACCAGCCTGGCGACCGCGATCGAGGCGCCGAACTGCAGGGCCGTGCCGAGCACGCCATCGGCGAGACTCAGGCTGACAGAGCGGCGAAGAGGGCTCATCGGCGGCAGTCGGTGCGGGGCGCGCGGGGCCAGGGCAGGCGAGGCCGGCGCTCAGTTGAGCGCTGCCAGGCGCTGCAGGGCGGCATCGAGCTCCGCGGGATTCGTGACGATGCCGCGTGCACGGCCGAGCACCGCGTCGGCCTCGGCCGCGCGGCCGGCGCGGCGAAGTTCCCAGGCCAGTCGTGCATGGCCCTCGGCAAGATCCGGGAAGCGTTCGACGAACTCGACGGTGCTGTCGAAAGCCTCGCGGCTGCGACCGACGAGGCGCAGCGTGTCGAGACGGCGCAGCATCACCATCGGCAGCAGCGGAAAATCGGGCGGCGACTGCCGGATCACATAGTCGAGCTCGACAACCATCCGTCGGGCGAGGTCCCGGCGGCGTGTTGTCGTCGTGCCATGGCGGTTGTACTCGAGCGACTGGCGCAGCGCGTTGCAGTAGTGGTGCATGTGCGACCAGCCGTCGCCGTAGCGCGCCAGCAGCGACTGATAAATGTCCGGTCGCGCCATCGAGTGCGCGGTGCCGTTGGTGAACAGGCACTCCTGCGGCAGCAGGCGATCCTCGGCGCGGATCGGCAGCTTGCCGCGCGGGCGCATGCCCGCCGGGTCCTGCGCCGCGGGTGTGCCTGGTGCGTCGGCAGTGGCACCCGGCGAGGGGGCCGACGGCGCCGTGCTTGCCGGACCGCCATCCGGCGCGGCGCCGCTGGCCGCTGCCCGCAGGTCCGGGGCAAGCAGCGCCAGGGCGAGCGCTGCCGCCGGGAGCGTGATCCCTCGGAGACGCTTCATCCGGTCACCTCCTCGAAGCGCGCGAAGGCGCCCAGCAGCCACAGCGCGGAACTGCGATCGCGCCGGCCGCTGTGATGCTCCTCGTGCAGACGTCGTTCGGCCTGGCCGGGCACCGCGGCGCGCAGCGCCGATCCTTCGCGGCTGGCGCCCGTCTGGAGCCCCTGATGCAGCCAGCTCGCCATCGGGACCGCGAACCCCATCTTCGGCCGGTGCAGCAGGTCGGCGGGCAGGTATGGCGACCACGCCTCCTTGAGCACGATCTTGCCCTGCGTCGGCGTAGCCTTGAGCGCCTGCGGAAGTCGTGCAGCCCACTCGACGAGTTCATGGTCCATCAGCGGTTCGCGCACCTCCAGCCCGTGCGCCATGCTCGCGCGGTCGACCTTGGTATTGATGTCGCCGGGCAGGTAGGTCTTCATGTCGAGGTACTGCAGCAGGGCGAGCGGCTGGTCGGTCGGTGCATGGGCGGCATGACGCCTGAACACCTCGATGGCGCGGTAGCCGCCGAGGCGCCGCAGGAAGTCGGGCGAGTAGAGCGCCACCCGTTCCTCCTCGCGAAGTACCGAGACCGAGTGGCAGTAGGCCTCGAGGGCGTTGCGTGCAAGCGCCTGCAGCGTGGTCTTCGCGCGCAGAGGTCGCGGCAGCGCATCGAGCTTGGGCCAGATCGCCCCGAGCGGGCCGAAGACCGCGCGCCGCAGTCCCGCCGGCAGCAGCCCGCGCAGCCGCTCCTCCATCAGGTGCAGCCGGTAGCGCCGATAGCCGCCGAACACCTCGTCGCCGCCATCGCCCGACAGCGCCACCGTGACCCGCTGGCGTGCCAGCCGGCACACCCGCCAGGTGGGCAACGCCGAGCTGTCGGCGAAAGGCTCGTCGAAAAGACCGGCGAGCTGCTCGACCAGCCCGGGCTGGGCGTCATCGACGGTCTCGGTCTGGTGATCGGTGCGGTACTGCGCGGCGACCCGGGCCGCGTAGCGGCTTTCGTCGAAGGCCGCGTCGGCAAAGCCGATCGAGCAGGTGCGAACCGGGGCGGGCGAGAGTTGCGCCATCGTCGCGACCACCACGCTCGAGTCGACGCCCCCTGACAGAAACGCCCCCAGCGGTACGTCGGCGACCATCCGGATGCGCACCGCCTCGGTCACGCGTTCGCGCAGCTCCACCGCCGCCTCGGCCAGCGTGAGCGAGGCGTCGGGCTCGAACCGCGGCTCCCAGTAGCGCGTGATGCGCGGGCCGGACTCGCCCACCCGCCAGCGCATCGTGTGGCCCGGCTCGAGCTTGAAGGATTCGCGATAGATCGTGCGCGGATCCGGCACGTAGCCGAAGGCGAAGTACTCCTCGATCGCGTAATCGCACAAGCCATGGTCGAAGCCCGGCAGCAGCGTCAGCGCCTTCAGTTCCGAGGCGAAGGCCACGGTGCCATCGGCGAGCCTCGCCCAGAAAAGCGGCTTGACGCCGAGGCGATCGCGCGCCAGAAAGAGCGTTCGCTGGCGGCGATCCCAGATCGCGAAGGCGAACATCCCGCGCAGCCGACGCACGCAGTGCTCGCCCCACTGCTCCCAGGCGTGCACCAGCACCTCGGTGTCGCTGCGGGTGCGCAGCCGATGGCCGGCAGCGGCGAGCTCGGCGGCGAGTTCGCGGTGGTTGTAGATCTCGCCATTGAAGACCACCAGCACGCTGTCGTCCTCGTTGCCCATCGGCTGCGCGCCGCCGGCGAGATCGACCACCGCCAGACGCCGGTGACCCAGCGCGACATGCGGCTCGACATGGTGCCCCTCGCCGTCCGGGCCGCGATGGGCGATCGCGTCGGTCATGCGCCCGAGCAGCGCGCGATCGAAGACCCGTGGCGCATCGGCCGCGGGGCTGAAGAGTCCGGCGAGTCCGCACATCTCAGGCGCTTTCCATCGGCCGGGCGTCCGCGCCCAGCATCGAGGCGTAGAGACGATGGTAGCGGTCGACCATCGTGACCAGGCTGAACTGCGTCACGGCGCGCTCGCGTGCGGCGCTCGCGTGGCGCGCGCGCAGGTCGGGGTCGCGGAAGTAGCGTTCGATCGCATCCGCGAGTGCGGAGGTGTCGCCGCTGCCCACCAGCGCGCCGGTGCAGCCTGGCGCGACCAGTTCGTCGTTGCCGCCGACCGCGGTGGCCACGACCGGCAGGCCGGTGGCCATGGCCTCGAGCAGCGCATTCGAGATGCCCTCGGCAAGCGAGGGCAGGCACAGCAGGTCGAGGGCCTGCAGACACGCGGGCACGTCGTGGCGCGCTCCGGCCAGCCACACCTGGTCCTGGAGTCCGGCCTGCGCGATGGTGTGTGCCAGCAGATCAGCCTGCGGACCGTCGCCCACCAGCGCGAGCCTTGCCCGACGGGCGAATTCCGGGTTGCGCGCGCGCACCCGTGCGAACGCGTCGATCAGCATCGGCAGGTTCTTCACCGCCGCGAGCCGACCGACCGCGCCGACGACGAAGCCCTGGACCGGCAGCGCGCCGCCCGAGACCTGCGCGCGCACGCCTGCGCGGTTCACGGCGGGCCGGAAACGGTCGGTGTCCACCCCGTTGCCGATGCGGCTGATGGCCGCCGCGGGGACGCCAACCCGGGTCTGGAGGTAACGGCCGATCGGCAGCGACAGTGCAATCTGGTGATGCACCAGCGGCCGCAGGCAGCGGCGCAGGCGCAATGGCCCGGGCGCGCGTCCGTCGAGGTCGTCGACATCCCAGCCGTGCTCTCCGTGCAGCCGATGCGGCACGCCGGCGAGCCAGGCCGCGGCCTGGCCTTCGAGGGTGGCGAGGTTGCGGGTGTGGAAGATCGCTGGGCGCAGGCGGCGCAACTCGCGCCACAGCCGCGGCAGGATCCGCGCGCTCTGACCGGGCGGCCGATGCAGCGCGAGCAGGCGAACGCCTGGCCGACGGATACGACGCGCGAAACTCGGCGCGATGTCCGTGAAGGCGATGATTGCGTGCTCGGCGAGCGACTCGGGCAGCCGATCGATCAGGTTGACCAGGCCGTTCTCCATGCCGCCGATATCGAGGCGATGGATCGCGTGGACGATCAGCGGACGCGGCGTCATCGCGCGCGCTCCCGCAGTCCGGCCTGCTGCGCGGCCGGTGTGGCGGTCGTCAGCAGCGCCGCCAGCCGCTCGCGCGCGGCCGCCGCGTCGTCGCGCAACGGTGTCCAGGCGACGAAGACGACCGACTCGTCGCCCCGGCCAGCGAGCATCGCCGCCGCGGTCGCGAGTTTGGTGCGCCCGGGATCGGCGAAGGTCCGCCCGTCGACCCAGTACCAGGACCACACCAGCCATCGTCGATCGCCGCGGGCGATCTCATGCTCATTGAGCTCGCCGCCCGCGGCGGCGCCCGGCAGGGATGCCGCTCGGGTGCTCGTGCTTCGGATCAGGCTCCAGCGCGGCTCGGTGTCGCCGCGCGGCAGCACGCCCTGGGCATGGCCGATCATCTCGGCCCCCTGATGCTGCGCGTGGTACTGAAAGGCGGCGAGCACGGCGGGCGTGCCGTCGGGCGAGGCACCGGTGATCGAGGCCCGCGCGGCGTGCCAGCCCGGGCGGTAGTCGCCCGCGGCATTGGCATCGTGGCCCAGGGCATCCTGGATGGCGCCGAGGCTCACCCGCGGCGTGGCGGCGGCCTGCAGCGCGTGGGCCGCCAGTGGTGCGCCCGCCAGCAGCGCGGTCGCGGCCGAGGCCAGCGCGGCCAGGCGCAACGACCGCCGCGATGCGGCATCGGGCGCCGCGGCACCCGGGTCTGCGGTCCGGTTCACGGTCGACGAGACGGCGGCGGCAGCTTCGGGCCGTCGGGATGCCTCAGGCGCGGGTCGCCGCGCATCCGGCATCCGGCCCTCGAACCAGAAGGCCAGCGCCATCACCACGCCGAAGAAGAGCCAGCCGTAGATCAGGTGGTCGACGCCAGCGGCCAGCCGCATGTCGCTGAGATGGCCGAGCATGACGATGCCCCAGGCGCGCACCCAGTTGGCCACCAGCGCGAGGGCGATCACCGCGGCCACGAAGATCACCCGCTGACGAAGCGTGCGCTGGTTCAGGTGCACCTGCAGCAGCGCGAGCGGGATGGCCGCCAGCAGGTAACGCAGTCCGGAGCAGGCTTCGACCACCGACCAGCTGCCGCTCGGGAGCACGAACTGCCGGCCCTCGCGCAGCACCGGCACACCGCTAAGCTGCAGCGCGGCCACCGTGACATCGGCGGTGCGGTCGATCAGCCAGGGCATCATGAAGTCGCCGAACGGGACCGCGAACACCATGAAGCCGAGCGCGAAGGCGAGCACCCGCGCGATCGCCGTGCCGAAGCACAGCACGAACAGCGCCGGCAGGGCTGCCGCGGCGGCGACATGGCGCAGCGTGTTGATGCCGGCAAGCTCGCCGGCGAGCGCAGCCAGTGCGCAGGCCGCCAGCGCCAGGAGCGCCACCGGCGCTGGCCGAGGGGTCATGCCGGCAAGCCGCGCGCGCTCGCGCCAGCCCAGCCAGAGACAGGCCAGGGGCACCAGCATGCCGTGCGTGTAGGTCTCGTTCTCCCACCAGATCGTGGCCATCGAGCGCCAGGCCGGCAGCAGCAGCAGCACCGAAGCTGCCGCGGCCGCGACGAAGATCGCCGTCGGGGCGAGCGCCGGTCCGGGCAGCACCGGCAGTCGCAGCGTGGCGTTCATCCGAGCCCCCGCACCAGCTGCGGACCGAGCCAGCCGACCAGCGCGCGTGGCAGGCGGCGCCAGGTGGCGATCAGCAGTCGATAGCGCGGATTGGCGGGGTTGTGCTGCGGCAGATCGCGGTCGGTGAGCAGCCGGTACTCGTAGGCGAGGGGCTCAGGCGCGAAGCCCCAGTTGCGCTTGAAGTGGTAAGGGCCGGTGCCGACCTTGCTGCGGCCGAAATCGAACTGCGTGCAACCCTGCCGAGCCGCGTGACGCATCAGCGCCCAGTACTTGAAGTCGTTGGCCGCCAGGTCGCGGGCGCGGGGCAGATCCCCGGCGTAGTAGGGGAGCATGGTCCCGCCCTGGCGAAAGCTCAGCACGCCTGAAACCGCATGGCCCGCGGCGTCGCGCACGATCAGCACCTCGCAGTCGTCGCCGAAGGTCCGCTGCAGTGCGCGCAGCCAGCGTCGTGGCAGCGCCGGCGTGCCGTGACGGTGCACGTTGTCGGCATAGAGCGGGTAGAGCGCGTCGACATCCTCGATCGCAGCCCGCAGACCATGGCCGATCCCCTTGCGCACCATGGCGCGCTGCTTGCGCGGAACCGCCCGCAGATTGGCGTCGTCATCGGGCCCGATCGACCGCCGGAACCCCGCGTAGAGCCCGTTGACCGGCCAGTCGGGGTGTACCGGGCGCTCGCACCGGTACTCGATATGGCCGACGCCCAGTCGGCGGCCGAGCGCGAGCGCCGCCGCGTCGAGCGCGATCAGCACGGCTTCGTCGTCGACGAGCGGGCCGGCGCTCGCGCAGAAGGGCAGGCTCGCGAGCCGCGTGCCGAACAGTCGGCTGCGCACCAGCGCGAGCGGCAGCACACCGCACACCCGACCCGCACGGTGCGCGATCAGGTGATGAGTCGCGTGGCCCCACTGCGCTTCGAGCAGCTCCCGCCAGGCCCAGCGATGGAAGAAGCCGGCCTGCGGGTGCGCGGCGACATAGGCCTGCCAGGCGGCAGCGTCGCCATCGCAGGCGCTTGCGACCGCAACCCCAGGAGCGGCCATCGCGATGCTCACGCGGCCAGCCTGTCGGCGAAGACCCGGTCGATGCGCTGCCAGCGGAACTCGCGCAGCAACCGCTGCAGCCGCGGCAGCGTGCGCCGCAGGTTCAGCCGATGCCGAAGCCGCGCCTGCAGGCTGGCCTGCTGAAGCTGCGGCTGCTCGGGATCGATCTCCCAGGGATGCAGATAGACGATCGCCGGTTCGCCATCGATATGGTTGACCCGTCGCAGTCCCCACGCGGAGACCGCGTAGGGCATCAGCCGGAACCAGCCGCCACCGGCGATCGGGTAGTTGCGCCGGGCCAGGCGCACGGTGGCCGGCGGCAGTTCCCAGATGCCGGCCGGTGTGCGCCACGCGAAGCGTGGCGCTTCGGGGCTGCCGTAGTGGTCGTGTGCCACCGGAAACACGCTCGAACTGTAGCGGTGGCCGCACTCGGCGACCACGGCGTGCGCCCAGTCGGTGGCCGGGCCGATCGAGAAGCTCGGTGCCCGATAGCCGACCACCGCGACCCCGCCGAGGTCCTCGAGCAGGCCGCGCGCACGGCGCAGATCCTCGCGAAAGCCGTCGCGGCCCTGCTCGGCGGCCCGGCGATGCGCATGGCCGTGGCTGGCGAGTTCATGCCCGGCCTCGACAACGCGCCGGATCATCGCCGGGTGGCGCTCGGCGATCCAGCCGAGCGTGAAGAAGGTGGCATGCGCGCCCGCGTCGGCGAGTGTCTGCAGCAGCCGATCGACGTTGGCCTCGACGCGACAGGGCATCGCGTCCCAGCGCCCGGGATCGACCCACGGCGCGTAGGCCGAGACCTGGAACCAGTCCTCGACGTCGATCGACAGCGCGTTGACGGCGGTACGGCTCATGGCGGGCTCTGCACGCGCAGCGGCCGGGCTCGGTACGAATCGTCGCGGCGCGGCGAGCCGGCGCTCGAGCGCAGCACCCGCAGCACGCGCTGCAGGACGTTGTGGGTGGTCGACGAGGCCGACTCGAGTTGCGCAAGGCGCGACTCGAGCTGGGCGATGCGCGCCGCCGCGGCGCTGCCGGCGGGGGCGCCATGCGCGCCGGCGCCATGAGTCGCGCCGTTCACGGTGGCCGCGCCTGCTCCGTCGGCAGACGGGGCGGCGTCGGCCGTCAGTTGCGCCGGGCCGAGCTCATCGCCGAGCTCGCCGGCAACTTCGGTGATCAGCGCCTCGTCGATCGCATGACGCTCGACGAGATAGGCGGCCAGCAGCACCCGGTCGCACAGGGTGTTGATGCGTCGCGGGACGCCGTCGGTGAGCGGATGGATGCGGGCGAGCGCGCCGTCATCGAATCTCGGGTCGTCGCGCCAGCCGACATGGCGCAGCCGGTGCTCGACGTAGGCCCGGGTCTCGGCCGCATCGAGCGGGCCGAGGTGGTAGGACGCGATCACCCGCTGGCGCAGCTGCCGCATGCCGGGACGCTGCATGATCTCGCGGAACTCGGGCTGCCCGACCAGAAAGCTCTGCAGCAGCGAGCGCGTGCCTTCCTGGAAGTTCGACAGCATCCGCAGCTCTTCCACCGCGCTCGGCGCGAGGTTCTGGGCCTCGTCGACGATCAGCAGAGCGCGACGCCCGCCGGCGTTCATGGCGCGCAGGTGCGCCTCGAGCCGCTGCAGCAGTGTCGATTTCTCGAGGCCCTGCCCGTCGAGACCGAAGCTCGCGGCGACCAGGCGCAGCAGGTCGTCGGGGCCGACCTGGGTCGACACGATCTGCGCCGCCTCGATGCCCTCACCGGGCAGCCGACGCAGCAGGCTGCGCAGCAGCGTGGTCTTGCCGGCACCCACCTCGCCGGTGATCACGATGAAGCCCTCGCCCTGGTGCAGCCCGTACTCGAGGTAGGCCATCGCCCGGCGATGCCCGCGGCTGCCGAAGAAGAAGTCCGGGTCCGGATTGAGCTGGAAGGGCTTGGCGCGCAGGCCGTAGAAGGCAGCGTACATGGTTCGACTCAGCGCACCCGCACATCGATGACGCCGAACAGCGCGTTCTCGTCGCTGCTGATCGCGCCCGGACCCTCGCCGGTCTGCACGCTGCGGCGCAGCGCGAGCGACGCCGTGGTTCGCGCATCGAGCGTCGTGTTGAGCGCGGCCTGCACGAAGCTCAGCCGCACCTTGAGCCCGCTGTCGGACTGCGAGCTTTCGCGCACCAGACCGGTGAGGCCGAGCGAGTGTCGCGGACCGAGCACGATGTTGCCGTTCAGCGTCAGGCCCCGGCTGTCGAATTCGCCGAAGGCCGCCGGCGCCAGCGCATCGGGTACGCCGAATACCGTCGACGCGATCAGCGTCTCGCGGCGGTTGCGAAACGCCGTGGCGCTGGCCGACCAGTGGCGCGCGATCCAGCCTGCGGAGACGCTGAGGTTGCGGTTGCGCACCAGCGCGTCGTTGATGATCGGCGTGCCGATGACGACATCGGTGTTCGACAGCAGGCCGACCGCGTTCAGCTGCGCGAACAGCGGGTTGAGCGCCGGCGAAAAGCCGCCCGCCGAGAACACCGTCGCCGGGTTGAAGGTCAGCAGCGCCGCGCTGTTGCTCTGCAGGATCGAGCGCGACAGCTCGGCGCCCAGAACGAGCTGCTGCGCGCGGTGCGCGAGCGCGATCGAGCCGGTGTTGCCGAAGTACTGGCGCGCGAAGGCGCTGCGCAGGGTCGTCCGGCGGCTCGGCGCCCAGTCGAGTGACAGGCCGGGTCCCCAGCCGCTGGTTTCGCCGCTCGCGTTCGTCAGGCGCTCGATGTACAGACGGTTCAGCGTGGCCCCCAGACGCAGCTCGCTCGAGGGCGTGTAGTAGCCGGCGAGCAGCGCGCTGGTGCTGTCGAGCGACACGCCGCCCGGGAACTCGCGGCGCTGGCCGCTGGCATTGATCGCCCAGCTCCAGGGGTTGAACAACGGTCCGCCGGTGAGGCTTGCGTCGATCAGATGGGCGCTTTGCGCGAGCGCGGCATTCACGCCGCCGGAGCTGTCGGTCCGATCCTGCCGGTAGCGAAGCCGCCAGGTGGCCAGCGCGCCCAGGCGGCCCTGGGCGTAGGGCGCCACGAAGGCCGTGCGCAGCACGGCGTTGTTCGCGATGGAACTCGCCGGATCGACGCTCTGTACGCCGGTGAGCGTGGCGTTCGTGTTGAAGATCGATGCGCCGGCCTGCATGCCGAGCCAGTCGCCGAGCAGCAGCGCATCGAGGCTCGCGCGAAGATCCTGTCGCAGGAAGCTGTCATGGCGATCGCCGACGCGGGTGTCGAAATGGCGTATCTGCCAGCCCAGGCTCGCCTGGCTGGTGGCGCTGCGCCACGATGCATTGAGGTAGGGCGTGATCTCGAGGCTCTGGCGCGAGCCGGCATCCGGGTTGGCGGCGTTCGCGGGGGCGGCGTCGGAGGCGAGCAGGCCGCTGCGAACCCCGTACTGCAGGTCGAAGCTCGGCCCGCGCTCGGGGGTGCCCGGCTGCGGCCTGCCCAGGCTGCCCGCGCTCATCGGCAGCTGGCTGCCCGCCATCGCCGGCATGCCGAGGGTCTGCGCCGCGCCTGCCGTAGCCGCGCCAAGCAGCGCGCAGCAGGCCGCCAGTCGGGGCAGCCGGCGCACGAGGCTGTCAGCCGCCGGCCTTGCCATAGCCGTAGCCGTACAGTCCGTAGCCACCGCTGCGACCGCCGCGCGCGCGGTTGAGCACCACGCCGATCACCTCGGCGGCGCCGTCGATGGTCTGCAGCGCCTCGGTGACCGCCGCCTTCGGTGTGGAGCCGGCCGCCACGATCATCACGATCTGGCCCATGTGCGTGGCGAGCACCCGCGACTCGGTGGTGACGAGCAGCGGCGGCGAATCGAAGATGATCACCCGGTCGGGATAGCGGGCGCTGAGCTGTTCGAGAAAGCGGCTCATCGTCTGCGAGGCGAGCAACTCGGTCGCGAGCTCGTGGCGACGGCCCGCCGGCAGGATCGCGAGCTTGTCGACGTTGGTGCGCAGCACGAGTTCCGAGATATCGCGCGAGCCTGGCTCGAGCAGCAGGTTCATCAGACCGGGGCCGCCGCTGAAGCCGAGTTCGCGGGGAATCGAGGGACGGGCGACATCGGCATCGACGAGCAGCACCTGGTGATCGCGCTCGGCGGCGATCGACAGCGCCAGGTTGATCGCGCAGAAGCTCTTGCCCTCGCCCGGAAACGCGCTGGTCACCATCACGCGGTGGCCGTGTCGCACCGGTGCCGCCCCCTTGCCGAAGGCGTTGGCGATCAGCGGACGCTTGATGACCCGGAACTCCTCGCCAGTGCGCGAGGCCTGGCTGTCGGGGACCGCGAAACCGCGTCGACGCAGCGCATCCAGGCGGATCGACACCGATGGCGTGTCGCGCTCCTCGGGTGCGCGCGCTGCCGACGCGCCGGCTCGGCCGTCGTCCCGCGCGCGCCTGCGCTCGCCAGCGGTCTCGCTGCCCGAGGGCGATGTCGCCGTGCCGCGTCGGGAGGTCCCGCCGCCGCCGATCCGGTCGATGGCGCGCTCGATGAGGCTCATGGGGTACGGGCTCCTTCCTTCATCGCGTTCAGCGCATCGGCTGGCGCAGCCATGCCCAGACCAGCAGCGCGGCGAAGACCAGGAGGTAGGTCGCAGCGCCACCCGAGAAAGCGAGGACGCCACGACGCGCACGGGTTCGCGACGTCGCGTCGACGATCAGCGATACCGTGCCGAAGACCGGGAGCCCGGTACTCGCGCGCACGCTGCGCAGGTCGAAGTGGGTCGGGCGAAGCTGATCGCGCAGCAGCGCCGCCGTGGCACCGGCGCCGATCGACAGCGCAAGCAGCACGCCGAGCAGCAGCGGCCGGTTCGGAAACACCGGGTCCGGGGCGGCACGCGGCGGATCGACCACGCGAAACTCGCCAATGCCCGAGGCGGCACCCATCTGTTCGGACAGCGCCACCGACTCGCGTCGGCTGACCAGCTGCTCGTAGCTGCGCTTCGTGATGTCGTAGTCGCGGGTCAGCGCCTTGTATTCGGCCTCGACCCGTGGCGCATTGACCGCGCTCGCCTGCAGCGAGGCGGCGCGCGATTCGTACTCGCGCACCCGGGCGCGCAGCGAAGCGACCGATGCCTCGGACTCGGCGAGCGACACGCGCAGCTGCTGATAGACCGGGTTGACCGTCGTGCCCGGGGCGCGTGCCGAAGGGGGGGGCGGCGCGGCCTTCGCGGCCGCCTCGACACGTGCCGCCTCGGCCTTGCGCTCGGTCTCGCGCGAAGCCTCGAGCTGCTCGAGCACGCGCCGCGCCGAGATCACGTCGGGGTGCTGGTCGGTGTAGCGCAGCTTCAGCTCGTCGATGCGCCGACGCAGCCCGTCGATGCGGTCGTCGTACTCCGAGCGCTGCGGGCGCGCGACCGCGGTCTGTCCGGCGACGCCCGCGCCGAAGGAAAACCCGAAGCCGCGGTCATCGGCGGCGATCGTCGGCGACTCGACCGACAGTTGCTTGCGCAACTCATCGCGGGCGTTCTCGGCCTGTGCGAGCTCCATGCGGGCCTGCGCGAGCGCACCGCCAATCTCGCCGGCGCGGCCGACCGCGTCCTGGTTCAGCGACGGCATCGCCGCGAGATTGCGGATCTTGAATTCCTTCAGCGCGTTCTCGGTCTCGGCGAGACGTTGCTCGTAGACCTTGATCTGGTCCTCGATGAAACGGCGTGCCTGGTCGTTGTCGCGGCGGTTGTCGCCGAGGTTCGACTCGACGAAGATCGACAGGAAGGACTGCACGACCTTGCGGGCACGCTCGGACTGGTCAGCCCGGTAGGTGATCGTGTAGAGGTTGGTGCCGCCTGCCGAGGCGAACTTGATGTTCGACATCAGACGGTCGACCAGCGCGTCGCGCTCGGCCGGACTGCTGGTGCGCAGGTCGAGGTCGGCCATTCGCACCACCCGCTCGACGTTCGGCCGGCTCACCAGCGTGCGGCTGATCATCGCGATCTGCTGGTCGGCATTCGGCTGGACGGCCAGTCCGCTCATCAGCGGGCGCAGCACCGACTGCGTGTCGACGTAGACCCGCGCGCTGGCTTCGTACTGGTTCGGGATCAGCAGGATGACGAAGGCTCCGCCCACCCCGACCGCGACGGTCGTGGCGAGCCCCCACCAGCGGTAGGTCCACAGCCCCCGCAGCGCCGAGCGGACGAGTTCGATGATCTCGTGCATCGCCTCAGAACCAGCCTTCGGGGATGATGATCACGTCGCCTGGGCGCAGGTCGGCA